>OJWC01000003.1_pt1 | contig 280594 bp, 271 predicted proteins | sample 1600371 | NCBI WGS metagenome assembly OJWC01 (sample SAMN04436876, study PRJEB24849) | human gut metagenome | biome: human gut; feature: NICU; material: stool | host: Homo sapiens | place: USA: Saint Louis, MO | collected 2011-12-01 | reverse complement strand
CCATCAGCAAAAGGGGATGATAAGTTTATCACCACCGACTATTTGCAACAGTGCCAAGAAAATCGATACCATGAGAGTTAATTAAATGAAGTCAGTAACTATAGAAGCAAAAACATTTGCTGAAATGTTAGGAATAACAGAAGGTGAATTAATCTTTGCCATTAAGAAAACTGGCACATTCAAAAACAAGACCATCCCACAACCTCATGAGCCACATAAATCAAATAATAGATTTTTATATTCAGACGTAATGAGGTTTATATACCCAATAAACCTCAAGATGCAGGTTTGAGCACCTGAAAATGATCGTTAATTCGGGACGTCAGAAAACCCGCTATCCCCGGTAACGTATGGCTGAAAAATTCAGATATTGCATCCCTGAACTCCCTGCTGTTGCTGAAGTAGCGGTTATTCCGGGCATGTTCGTTCATTAACTTCCACATTCGTTCTATCGGATTCAGGTTCGGGCTGTACGGCGGGAGGTAATGAAGTTTTATATTTACCACCTCCGCCCAGTCTTTCACTAACTGTGAACGGTGATAACCAGCACCATCCAGAATAACATGAACTTTCTGCTGATAATCTGGATAAATTTTACGTATCTCATTGAAAAAACGAGATACGTTGTATTCATTAACCGTTTTATATTCGCAGATTAGCGGATGTTCCGGGGCCTTCAGATTCAGCGCCCCCATGATATTCAGCCGTGTACGACTACCTGTTGTTTTTACCGCTTTTCTCTGGCCTTTACGTATCCAGCCATAACCTATTTTGGTGGCCTGAGTCGGATGGACAGCATCAATAAAAAGAACCGGTTCATCACCTGCGGTGGCTTTGAGTTCCTCATAATATTCAATGAATTGCTTTTGTTTCTCTTCACTGAATTTATGCGGGACGCCTGACGGTTTTTTATAGGTGAAGCCGTTCCGGTGCAGCCACTTATTCATTCCCGGAATGCTGAAAACGATGTTCCATGTCCGCGCGACAAACGCGACAATATCACGGGTATGGTAAAATAAATTGTCGGATAAGTGGCTGATTAAAAAAGCCGTTTGTTCAGCGCTGAGTTTGCTGTCTGAGCCGCCATTTTCGGGCTTCAGCTTGCCTTTGTTCAGAAACTCGCTGATATGGTGGTCAACAGTAGTCTGATGCAGGCGTAAAGCCTGAGCGATCATGGCCGAACTCCAGCCCTCGGAGGCCAGAAGAATGGCTTTAATGCGATCGCAAACGCGCTTATCACGACTGGAGTCATGAAGACGCTCAAGTTCAGCTTTTTGTTGGTCAGTGATAAAGATTTTCATGGGGACAGCATGATCTCCTGTTGCTGAAAAATCAAGCGTCTTCAATGATCACGGGTATATATGGATTATATAAAGGCAGGTGATTATTTACTAGATTTATTAAATGCTAATCAACATTGTGCATTAGTTCACATTTTTTATTTTAAGAATTAACACGTGGGAATATTTTGCTATACTTCATATTGATAATTTCGCATAGATATGGAGGATGTATGGAAAAAATGGGGGATTCTCTTCCGATTATCCTTGATAAGGCGGTTGACTTTATGGCATCAACACAAGCATTTAAAGAATATATGAAACAGTCTTCTGTATCAGAACATATTCCTGAAGATATCCCGGATGAGAAGGTGTTTTTTTATATACAAAGACTTAATTATTACAGAAGTATATACCATCCTATAGGGAAGTAAGTTTTATGAATTAAAAGAACGTGAAGCATTGTAAAGTACATCACTTAAGTGGATTAATTGCATTAACTGTTCCTCAGTTAGCGGTTCAATTAATTCATGAAGTTTTGCCATACGGATTTCTATAGCGATAGAAAGAATACTATCACCACGTTGAGTCAAACTAAGAATCTTGTCCTTTCTGTTTTCTTTGCTCTTTTTTCTTAATATAAAGCCTTTGATATCAAGATAATCTAATGCTTCAGTAACAGTCCGGGGACTGAACCCAAGTATTTCGATAATTTCTTTTGCCCTGCAATGTGGCGTGTGGGCGATGACGTCCAGCACGCGGAGTTTTGATAACGTCAATGGAATATTATGTTCAACCAGTGCACAGTTAACTTCTGTCTTAAATTTATGATGTAACCAGTTAATTTGATCAATTCCACGAGTTAAACCATTCATGTTGTACAAAGCCTCCTGCACGCAATAATAATCAATTTATACCCAATAAACCTCAAGATGCAGGTTTGAGCACCTGAAAATGATCGTTAATTCGGGACGTCAGAAAACCCGCTATCCCCGGTAACGTATGGCTGAAAAATTCAGATATTGCATCCCTGAACTCCCTGCTGTTGCTGAAGTAGCGGTTATTCCGGGCATGTTCGTTCATTAACTTCCACATTCGTTCTATCGGATTCAGGTTCGGGCTGTACGGCGGGAGGTAATGAAGTTTTATATTTACCACCTCCGCCCAGTCTTTCACTAACTGTGAACGGTGATAACCAGCACCATCCAGAATAACATGAACTTTCTGCTGATAATCTGGATAAATTTTACGTATCTCATTGAAAAAACGAGATACGTTGTATTCATTAACCGTTTTATATTCGCAGATTAGCGGATGTTCCGGGGCCTTCAGATTCAGCGCCCCCATGATATTCAGCCGTGTACGACTACCTGTTGTTTTTACCGCTTTTCTCTGGCCTTTACGTATCCAGCCATAACCTATTTTGGTGGCCTGAGTCGGATGGACAGCATCAATAAAAAGAACCGGTTCATCACCTGCGGTGGCTTTGAGTTCCTCATAATATTCAATGAATTGCTTTTGTTTCTCTTCACTGAATTTATGCGGGACGCCTGACGGTTTTTTATAGGTGAAGCCGTTCCGGTGCAGCCACTTATTCATTCCCGGAATGCTGAAAACGATGTTCCATGTCCGCGCGACAAACGCGACAATATCACGGGTATGGTAAAATAAATTGTCGGATAAGTGGCTGATTAAAAAAGCCGTTTGTTCAGCGCTGAGTTTGCTGTCTGAGCCGCCATTTTCGGGCTTCAGCTTGCCTTTGTTCAGAAACTCGCTGATATGGTGGTCAACAGTAGTCTGATGCAGGCGTAAAGCCTGAGCGATCATGGCCGAACTCCAGCCCTCGGAGGCCAGAAGAATGGCTTTAATGCGATCGCAAACGCGCTTATCACGACTGGAGTCATGAAGACGCTCAAGTTCAGCTTTTTGTTGGTCAGTGATAAAGATTTTCATGGGGACAGCATGATCTCCTGTTGCTGAAAAATCAAGCGTCTTCAATGATCACGGGTATAAATTCATTGATTTTACTAGTAAACTCAAGATTTTTTTCATCGAGTTCATTAAGTATTTTATTTACGGAAAATCTCTTGGTATAAACCTCGTAAAGTTCATCATACTTTTTTCTGACTTGTTCAGTTGAATTAAGTAATTCAATGAAATTAAAAGCGTCATTTGCTTTAAATACTTCATTTATTGCTGAGCGTATAACTAGTTTACGCTCGCTTTTATGCAAGTCTTTAATTTTAACGGTGTCTAGTAATTCCTTTATTATTTCATACTTAATTGACGGGTTAGATAATTGGTCGATCTCGTTATATTGTAAAAAGTGCTTAAGTTCGACTGTGTAACTTTTGTCTTCATTAGTGAAGAATAAGACGGAGCAATCGTTGTTATGATGATCAGATATTAGCGAAAGGATGTCTTTCCACATAAAGAAAATATGGATTTTTTCAATGCTTTCATTTTTAGTTGTAGGAAATATTAAAGGTGTCCCGATAATATAATTTTTCGGCAGAGAGCTCTGGTTATTTACTCTATACCAGAAGGATTCAAAATTTTCAAAAATTATAGAATCATCCCAAAATGAAGCTTGACGATCTAGCCAAATTTCATTCTGCTCAATACAGTCACTTGCTTTTTTATAACCTATCGACTGTAATAATCTAATTAGTTCAGGGCCATTTACATTGACAGTGCTTTCTTCAAGACTTATAACAGTGTAGGAGCCTTCGACTCTGCTCGAGGCTCCATTAAAAATCTGTGCTAATCTGGATAAGTCATCAGCAATTGTCATTGTTAACTATCTCTATATCTTTTAAGTACATCGTAATCTGCCTGACTCAATTTTATCACAACTTCGCACTTGTTGTCAGTGAGAATTACAGGTTTATTCGACTGTTCGTTTCCAATAGCCCCGCGCATTATTTTCAATTTAAAATTATTGTCGTTATCAGCCACCTCTATTGTAAGTGCGCTCTCAGCAGACTTAGGAGTGGGTTCAAACTGAGGGTCAATCTGGAAACCATTAATATTAACAAAATCAACAAACGTTCCTTTGCATTTATGTGAATCAGTCAAGCATTGATCAATAACTTTGGATATATCTTCTATTTTTACGGATTTATTACCGCTTTTATCTTTTGATTTTTTCTCTAATAAAAGTTTGACTTCATTGTCAATAGTATCACGTAGTACACGGCCAAGTGAGTTTTTGCTAACAAAAACATCTATGGCATTGAATAATTGCTGAATGCTTCTTTTATTGTCCGAATCGTGTCGGCAGCCTAAAGAATCCTTAAAAAAGTCGCTTTTGGATTTACCTTGTAAAAAATGGACATATGAGTCGCCTTTATTTTCTGGATAGCTTGCTTCAAATAAAGTTAGATCGAACATCGCAGCCTGGCGTAAAGCATCGGTATTTATTGGGTTTAATCTCGTTGGCGTCAATTTATCTGTATCAAAGTCATAGGCGCTTTGTTTATCAACCATTACGATTAAAAGTTTCCCTAAGTCTTCTGGGTCAGCAGACTTATAATGGATTAAAACAACGCTGCCACCTTGAAGTTGAGCCACTCTCGTTTCATTATTAGCATTTTGCTTTAGCTTTTCTATTATTGCCTTAGCTAAATTAATAAATTCATTATTTTTATTGATGTATTTTTTTAGAATTGAGGGGATTGAAAAGGGGGTTTGATCTGAATCAAGGAAATTGTGGAATTTGTTTTTTCTGCTGAATTTTTTCTCAATTCTAGTTATGAATTCAGAAGCAACTTCATTTCGTAAATCCCAAATGTCGCCTAATCGATACTCAAATACCCTTGAGTCATTTTTTTCAAGGCTTGCTGTTACAGCACCAATAGGAAAGAAGGATTGTTTGTTCAGCACTACTACATGGGGTGTAGCGCCGCATTTATCGCAAGCAACGTTAGGGTCATCAAGAAGATTGCCGCATTCTAAACAAATAATATCCATTTTTGCTATCCAAGAACTGAGTGATATTAAATTTTTATAAACTTTATCAAAACGCTAACGCGTACGCAAAAATTATCGTAACCTGTTAAGAGTGGTTTCTACGCCACAGACTTAAAACGAGTCGAAAACCTCGCCACGACGGGGTTTTGTCATATTTGAGACTGCCTAAAGGTGGCCTTTTCCATATCCGCGCCACGCTCGGCGCAATTCAACCACAGAGCCCTTCAGGGGTGAGCCATAGGGAACGGTCGGTGTGACAGTCTCTGTGGGCTGATCGTTCCTGATGGCCTTTGAAAGAGTGAATTTTTTCATAGGTGCTATAGTTAATGTGGCATTCGATAATGCTCTCGATACATAAAATACTGGGTGGGGATACACCTACATCGCAGAGAAAACTGCATGACCCATGACCAGCTGCTCATTGCTGGTCTTTTTATTCCGCCATTAGCTCAACTTGAAAGAGCACGGAGCTTCTACCTCTGTGGTTCGGGGTTCGAATCCTCGATGGCGGACCAGTGTCCAGTTCGTTAAGCGAGGAAGTTTCTCAACTCTGATTTATGCGCTATTTTTTTATTGTGGTGAATCCCCCTATGCGGAGGGGCGTTCCAGCAGTTACCTGAAAAGGAAACCTCTCAGACGCGGGAATGTTTGCTGGAGTAATTCTCACCGGGAGGCACCCGGCACCACGATAACAATAATATCGAATTGATAATTCCTTGAGAGCCTGCTTTAAACAGCAGGTTTTTTTTGCTCGTTTCCCGAAGTTACGGCTACGCTAAAGAAGAAGGGGATATATCCGCTGGCAGGTGGTTCTCCTGAACCATCAGTGAATCGGCCTCGATACCCGGACGTCACTACCTGTCTTTCGGATGATCTCCTTTCTACCTTCTTGTGATAATCATCACTTTAGCCTGCTCTCGCGAGCGGGCTTTTTTTATTCCCCTCAAATTTCCTGAGAGGGATCACAGCAATAAGAGGGGGCTTAATGTCCGATCCATTAACCGGCACCGGCGCTGTTCTCGGCGGCGGCCTGCTGGGTTCAGTCCTGTACGGCGTCTTTACTCATACAGATTTTGGTGTGGTGTTCGGGGCGTTTGGTGGTGCGGTGTTCTACGTCGCGACAGCCACAAACCTGTCCCGCGCCCGACTGGCAGCATATTTCCTGACGTCGTTTATCGTTGGGGTGCTTGGGGCGGGACTTATTGGCTCACTGCTAAATGCAGCTTCGCACTATGAAAAACCGCTGGATGCTCTGGGTGCAGTGATTCTGTCTGCCATGTGTATAAAAATCCTCACTTATCTTAACAACCAGGACCTGAACAACGTGTTCAAGTTTTTCTCGCGGCTACGTGGGGGAGGGGGAAATGGTAATTGACCCGTCAGCAGTCTTTAATGCGTTTATTTGTGCGGCCATCGTCATCGTGCTGATGTTTTACCAGCGACATGGCGCCCGGCATCGCCCCTTTATTTCTGTCCTGGCGTATATAACCGTGCTGGTTTACGCCGCGATCCCCTTGCAGTTCATCTTCGGCCTTTATCGTGATTCCAGCTGGCTGGTGGTGGTCGCAAACATTCTTATCTTCGCCGCCATCCTGAAGGTTCGTGGAAATATGGCGCGGCTGGTTGATCGTCTGAGGCACTAATGGACCAAACACAATTTCAGAAGGCGGCTGGCATCAGCGCCGGGTTAGCTGCGCGCTGGTTTCAGCCAATCAGTGATGCGATGGCGGAGTTCGGAATTACCAAGCCGGTAGATCAGGCGATGTTCATTGCTCAGACAGGGCATGAGTCAGCAGACTTTACCGCGCTGGTGGAGAGCTTTAACTACCGCATTGCAGGGCTGGTTAACTTCATTCGCGCAGGCCGCCTCACTGCTGATCAGGCTAACGCTCTTGGCCGCCGTCCAGAAGAACGCACATTACCGATTGAGCGCCAGCGTGCCATTGCCAACCTGGTATACAGCAAACGCATGGGTAATAACGCAGCCGGTGACGGCTGGTTATATCGTGGGCGCGGTTTAATCCAGATTACGGGCCTGAATAACTATCGTGAATGCGGTAATGGACTGAAGGTTGATCTGGTGAAGAACCCTGACCTGCTGGCAGAAGATGTTTATGCAGCCAGAAGCGCGGCGTGGTTCTTCGCTACTAAGGGATGCCTGAAGTATTCCGGTGACCTGATGCAGGTGACGAAGATTATCAACGGCGGAACGAACGGCCTGGAAGATCGCCGTGCTCGTTTCGGAAAAGCAAAAACCGTACTGGTGTGAGGTTGAGATGGGTCTTGAAACAATCATTGGCATTGCTGCACTGGTCATGGCTGCCATCGCTGGTGCTTTTGGTATTGGCCATTCTCGCGGCACCAGCAAAGCAGAAGCGAAAGCTGATCAGCAGCGCACCGAAGAGAAAGCCGTTGCCACTGAAGCAGTAGCCGAACGCCGGGTAGAAGCAACCAAAGAGGCCAGCAATGTACAGCAGACTGTTAACCGCATGCCTGATGACGATGTTGATCGCGAGTTGCGGGACAACTGGACCCGTAAGGGTTGAGGTTGTGGACACGGCTTGCGACTGGGTTAAACCCATCTACGGCACAGCGCACGACTGGGATGTGCTGGATCGCCAGACCAAGAAAGACATCCTGGCGCATAACAAAGCGTGGCAGAAGAACTGCCAGAAACCAAAATTAGCGAGGTCCAAGTGATCGCAACCATCGGAACAATTCTTGTTTGGACTCTAATCGTTGTTGCGGCAGCCGCTGGGCTGTTTTTCGCATTCATCGGCTTTATGTTTTTTATCAGCTGGCCGAAGTGACACTGAGTGTTAGTCATTACAAAGCTCACCTGCTGGTGGGCTTGATAATGGTTATCACCACCAGGGGATAAGGTAACGATTATCTCCCACAGAGTATTAATTCTATTCGGGACAAGATTTAGAGAGAATAAGCATTTAGTAAGGAGGACGTTATGACTTTAGCTGAACGCGTAAAGAGAATTGAGAGCGAATTAAAAGATTTTAAATCGCAAATCAATTCTGGTGCCGACTCTAAGAAAACAGCAAAAGCAATGCCCTTATCCAGTCTTGCAAAAGAGGGAGGTATCCCTGGTGGGTTATTTAAAAAAAGTTAACTCAAATACTTGATTGGAAAAGTCCATCGTAAGAGCACCCATTCTAATCAGTTGCATTCCGAAAACGACCTGGAATTTTCTCCCGTTTCTTATCAATGGTACTGAAGTCAGTTCTGTTGAAAAAACTCTTTCGTCTTCAGTGAACGATATTACCGCGTGTCGAACTGTAGTTTCTATTGTTGAGGTGGCTCCGCTTACAGTTGTTTTTTCCGCGACTGGGAGTTTTAATTCGTCAGCAAAGTCTGAATCTACATAGCAAAGATCTGCTCCGGTATCTATAAGTGCGTAGGCACCAGCCTTCAATCCATTTGGTTTATAAACGTTTATATCTTTTGGGCTACTTGGCCATACTGTCAAAGGAACTACGGGAATTGCATGTTCCTTTGGAGTATCCGATACCGATCCATCATTAGGAGAAATAAACTTAATTTTAACTTTAGTAATCATCCTTTTTCCTTTGAAGAGTTATTCAGCCAGTCCTCCTCATTGAGTGAATCAGTGTCCCACCACTGACGGGCTGAATGCATACCTTAACCAGGGTTAAAGCAAAGCAACACCCTGATATTCAGACAGTAGCCACCATTGTGCGGCTTTTTATGCGCATCGCACGCGCACATCAAAGAAAGTCTTTCAGCTGTGAGCCTGGGCAAACCGTTAACTTTCGGCGGCTTTGCCGTGCGACAGGCTCACGTCTAAAAGGAAATATCATGTCTCAGACATATCAAATTTGTGAAGCAACAGTAACGCTCCCGTCTTTAGGAACCATCACTACTGACGGCCCCGGAAACCAGATTAAGCATGGAGATAAATGCCGTGTGCATCTTTATGCCGTTAAACCTGACTGGCACTCCGGGACTATCTTTGAGGGCTTCAACGTTGGGGCTATCTGCTTTACCGGTTACACAGACTCACCATTCAAACGTTCTCAAAAAATCATGATGCCAGACGGTTTTAAATTAGTGGCACTGCGAGTGGATGATGACGGAGTGCCAACGTCATGGGAAAGCCTGCCAGTGCAGTTTTCCGGCGGACTCATCAGCCTGAACGATGCCGATGGAGCTATCAGAGCAAGGATTGGCAAGATTGATGGCGCAGAGCCCTTAATCAAGGATACCGCAATTGGTAATAGCATTGTTTCTGCGAACTATAGCGTAAATCTGAATATCAACAATAATGGCAAACAGCACGCTGCGGGTATGGCTATTGAAGTTGAAGATGGCCAGAGCACCGTTGAGTTTATGGCTGATCGCTATACGGTGCATGAAGCCGCTCAATCAGCCAGCAATAATGAAAAGACGACATTCAATGTTGGTTTGTCTTTTGGTGGCTTCCCTGGAGCAATTAGTCATGATAAGGCTAATCCCGCTGATGGTAATAATGCCACCAAAACCAGCCTCAATGATGAGATGTGCGAAGCCATTATCTCCGCCGTACGCGAAAGCGATTTGTTCGCAGCCCTCCAGGCAAAGATTGATGCGCAAACAGCTTCAGTAGTTGGCTTGCAACAGGCGATGCACGAAGCGGTGAACGATGCTCTTCGCAATGCGCTCAAGCCAGGCAGCATCCTCTGGAATACACGGTCGCGTGGAATCTGACGGGAGGTTTTATGCAGGTCACTATTGATGGTGTCCCATACGCTCCCGCCAGCGTCGTTTCATCCCGGATCGGCATTGCCATTTCGACACATCAGCGCGCAGACGTTTTAAAACGTTCTCTCGAACAGCATCTGAGGCACCTGCCAGCCGGCGCGCTGGTGGTGGTAGTCGATGATGGTTCAAAACCTGCCGCAGTAGTGCCTGACGGCGTAAAGCTGATTAGCCATGATGAATCACTCGGCATCGTTGCTTCGAAGAACGCCAGTTTAACCACGCTTATGGACGCCGGGTGTGAACACCTTTTTTTGTGGGACGACGATGCCTTTCCGATTGCTGATAATTGGCACCTGCCTTACATCGAATCACCCGAACCGCACCTGGCTTACCAGTTCCTCGATCTGGCAGGGACGAATAAGCTTAAGGATATGGCGGTCATGTACCGGGATGATAAGCACATCGCTTACACCGGGCAGCGCGGCGTGATGCTGTATTACCACCGCAGCGCCATTGAGAAGGTGGGCGGATTCGACCCGGTTTATGGTCGCGGCATGTACGAGCACAGCGACCTCGCCCTGCGGATTCATAACGCTGGCCTCACGACGTGGGCTTACGCTGATATCGTCGGTTCAGAAAAGCTAATTCATTCTCTTGATGAGCATGAGGCTGTGGAGCGTTCGGTACCGAAGCCAGACCGACAGTCGCTGGTGGAGCGTAACGTTAAAATCCACAACGAACGGCGTGATGCCGGGTTTACCGGTTACGTTGAATATCGGCGTCAGCGCGACGTGGTTATCACTACGTTACTGACAAGCCAGCCTGACCCTCAGCGCGGCACGAAAATGACGGCCTCACCTGACATGCTGACCAAGTGGGCGGCCTCGCTTCGGAATTGTGGACGTATTGCGCTGGTGGATGAATTACTGACGGCCCCGGCAGATGTTGAGCTGTATCTCGTACCTGACGTGAAGATGAATGTCTACTTTCGTCGCTGGCTGCACATCTGGCAGCACCTGCGAGATCACCCTGAATACCGGTTCGTCTGGTGTACTGATGGTACCGATGTCGAAATGCTTCGCGCGCCGTGGGAAGAAATGGAACCCGGGAAGGTGTATGTCGGTTCTGAACCGAAGACCTACGCCGACACCTGGGCAAAGCAGAATCATCCGGAGCGCATCTATCAGGAGTTTATTGAAGAACACCGCAACGATGTGATGCTTAACGCTGGGCTGCTGGGTGGTACTCGCGCTGATGTAATGGCGTTCGCCCACGGCATCATCCGTCTTTACTACCGGATCGAGAGTTATCGTTTCTGGAAGAAAGAACAGGCTGGCGCTGCGGTGGGGGATATGATCGCTTTTGGCATTGTCGCTAAGTCTTTTGGCGATCGAATTGTCACCGGCCCCCGCATCCACACAGTTTTTAAGACTGATGGTGTCGGTAGAGAGTGTGCGTGGTTTCGCCATAAATAGTTTGAAAAATAAATCAAGGTCGCTTCGGCGGCCTTTTTTATTGGTTGCGAGATATGCACATGACTAAAAAATGTTCCGTGAATGACTGCGATAATAGTTCTGAAAAAAGAGGGATGTGCGGAAAGCACTATTTCAGATGGCGGAAATACGGTGATCCGTTGGTTGTGAGGAACACAGTTTATAGCTCGCCACAGGAAGCAATTAAGGCCAGGACAAAGATTGAAGGCGAATGCCAGGTATGGACCGGAGCAAAGTTAAAAACAGGTTACGGCAGCATACGAACTGGCGGTAAGGCATTACGTGTGCATCGCTTTGTTTGGGAATCCGTGAACGGTCCTGTTCCTGATGGTATGGATGTCGATCATATTTGTCGCAACAGGCTCTGCTGCAATATCAATCACCTCAGGTTGGCCAGCAGAAGCGAGAACAATCAGAACCTCGGCGGCGCTAAGAAAAATAGTAAAACCGGAGTACTCGGGGTTACTTATCTGAATCGCGGCAACAGGCGCTGGCTCGCGCAAGTTAAGCTCAATGGCAAGTTTGTTCTAAGGAAAACATTCGTGTCACTTGAAGAAGCCAGGGACGCAGCTGTCGCTGCCAGACTTGAGCACTTCACACACAATGAGGCTGACAGATGTTGATCGCTATCGTGGCCCACCACTCTCGCCGAGACATGGCTAATGACTTAGCGAGTAAGCTTGAGGCTGACAGTATCTTCATGGATGAACATAGCGCTGGTGCAAATGCAAACCATCTTCGCGCTCTAAGTTGGGCCGCTGAACAGTCAGATAGGGTGATTATCATCGAAGAGGATGCATTACCCGTTGATGGTTTTCGTGATAAGGCTCAGGACTGGCTGGCTCGCTTTCCTGACGACATGCTGAGCTTTTATCTCGGTACCGGGCGGCCTCCACAATATCAAATGCAGATTGCTGAGCGGCTAATCGTGGCTGATAAGACACGCGCTGATTACATCACGCTGTCGAGACTCATTCATGGCGTTTGCTATAGCGTCCCGCCTGAGCATGTGCATCGCGTGCTATCCCGTTGGGATAACAGCAAGCCCGCCGATTACGCTGTGGGTGATGCATGGGGTGGCTCAGTGATCTATCCGTGTTACTCGCTAGTGGACCATGCAGATGGTGAACCGGTTGAGCGTCACCATGACTCAGCGCCACGCACAGAACGCCGTCGGGCGTGGAGGTTGCATGTCTAAGCTAAGAACGTTAAAGCCACGCCTGAAAGCCATTGATACGCGACGCATCAAGCCGATCTACGGTGAGCAGCGCCGGATAAGTGGAAGTGCAAGGGTGAGTTTGAAGCGCCGTATCTATGCGCGTGACAGTGGTCGCTGCTGTATGTGTAATCGGGTTGTTGATTTGACTGACAGTGAACTCGACCACCGTATCGCGCTTCAGTTCGGAGGCGATAACTCGGAGCACAACCTGTGGACGCTCTGCACTGAATGTCATGCAGGTAAGTCTGCACGTGAAGCCGCTACTGGTCAGCCTGATGAACAAGCCCTGAAGCATAAGGTGCATGATGGCGATCAGGAATCAGGGTTTGTAGGGCTCTGAGGCCTGCCAACCCCGGGGGGGGGATCATCCAGAGTAAACATCGATCGCCCTGGACACCGCGCCCCCTCTCATTCGCAGAAAAAATCCCCCTCTGGAGGGTGTAAACATGTTAACAGCGCAGAAGCGGAAATATGCTCTCGCGCTGATGTCCGGGATGTCTCAGAAGGATGCGGCAATAAAGGCGGGATATTCTGAAAAATCCGCGCGTTCCAAGGGGTCGCAGCTTGCTAAAGACCCGGAGGTCATCGCGTTTATTGAGCGGAAAAAACGAGAAAAAGTTGAGGTGGATGACGAACCTGCGTATCGCAGGAATGTTTATACCCCAGCAGTAAACACTCCTGAAGAAAAACGACCTCCTGCGGCATCGTCCGCCGGTGAGTATGAAGACCCTCTCGACTTCCTGAAATCGGTTATGAACAACGTTGGTTACGAAATCGAAACCAGGAAAGATGCTGCAAAGGCCATGCTGCCTTATATGCATCAGAAGAAAGGTGAGGGCGGTAAGAAGGATGCAAAAGCTGAGGCTGCCAAAAAAGCGGCCAATAAGTTCGCAATTCAGCAGCCGCCGAAACTGGTGGTTAACAATCGCGGGAATACATGATGCCGGAGTGGACAACTGCCTGCCCTGACTGGGCGGAGCGCCTGAAGAAAGGCCAGTCTATTATTCCTGCCCCGATTTACCCGGAGCAGGCTGAAATAGCCCTGAACGTTTTCAGGCAACTGAAAATCGTTGATGCTCCAGGATCGCCAACTTTCGGTGAGTCCTGCGCACAGTGGGTTTTCGATCTCGTTGCCGCGCTGTTCGGCTCCTATGATGCCGAAACCGGCCGCAGACACATTACAGAAGTGTTTGTACTGATCCCCAAAAAAAACTCCAAGTCTACGCTGGCCGCCGGGATAATGATGACGGCCTTGCTGCTCAACTGGCGTCAGGCTGCCGGGTACACCATCATCGCCCCGACTGTAGAGGTGGCGACAAACGCCTTTAACCCGGCGCGCGATATGGTAAAGCGGGATGATGATCTGGATGACCTCTGTCAGGTGCAGACACACATCAGGACCATCACCCACAGGGGAACGGACACGACGCTGAAAGTGGTGGCCGCCGACCCCAACACCGTTTCTGGGATTAAATCTGTCGGCACGCTCATTGACGAGTTGTGGCTTTTTGGTAAGCAACATAACTCCGAAGATATGCTGCGTGAGGCAGTCGGTGGCATGGCATCACGACCTGAAGGCTTTGTGATGTATACAACCACGCAGTCCAACGAACCGCCAGCTGGCGTGTTTAAGAAAAAGTTACAGTACGCCCGTGACGTTCGCGACGGAAAAATTCACGACCCGCATTTTCTTCCGGTGATATTTGAGCATCCACCGGAAATGATTGCCAGCGGAGAGCATCTTCTTCTGGATAACCTCGCGATGGTTAACCCCAACCTGGGTTACTCCGTTGACGAGCAGTTTCTTTACCGCGAATACAACAAAGCGAAAGAGGCCGGGGAAGAAGACTTCCGTGGCTTTATGTCCAAGCACGCCAACGTTGAAATCGGTCTCGCCCTGCGCGCTGACAGATGGGCAGGGGCGGATTTCTGGGAGCAACAGGCAAGGCGCGTCACTTTTGACGATATTCTTCGCCGCTCTGAGGTGGTCACAGTTGGTATTGATGGCGGTGGTCTCGATGACCTTCTTGGCCTGGCCGTTATCGGGCGCGATCGCCAGACTCGCGAATGGTTATGCTGGTGCCATGCATGGGCACATACCATCGCCCTGGAAAGGCGAAAGAGCGAAATTTCAAAATTAAAGGATTTTGAGAGGGCCGGTGACCTGACGATCGTTAAGCGGGTGGGCGAGGATGTTGAGCAGGTTGCAGAGTATGTCAGCCGGATTTATGAAGCCGAACTGCTGGACAAAATCGGGATTGACCCTTCTGAGGTCGGGCAAATTCTTGATGCGCTCAGTGAGGCAGGCATTCCTGATGAGGCTGTAACCGGGGTCAGCCAGGGCTGGAAACTCGGCGGCGCCATTAAGACTACCGAGCGAAAGCTGGCTGAAGGTGTTCTGCTTCATGGTGGTCAGCTTCTGATGGCATGGTGCGTAGGCAACGCCCGTGTGGAGCCGAAAGGTAACGCCATACTCATCACCAAACAGGCCAGCGGGAAGGGGAAAATTGACCCTCTTATGGCCACATTCAACGCCGTTACGTTAATGGCACTTAACCCCGAACCGGTCAAAAAAGACTACCAGGTATTTTTCGTTTAACACACACGTCAGTTAATGGCCCGCGCATGCGGGTTTTTTCATTTCTGGAGGCCAGCAAATGACGCTTAAACGCGCCTGCACCCTCATGACGGTGAAGTCGGTAAATGAGGATGAGCGGATTATCACCGGCATCGCCTCAACACCGTCTCCCGATCGTGACGGTGACATTATGGAGCCGGAGGGGGCGAAATTCCGCAGCGATACGCCGTTCCTCTGGCAGCACGACCGCTCTCAGCCTATTGGCACCTGCACGCCAAAAATGGTGAAAGAGGGGTTGCAGATCACAGCAAAGCTCGTGAAACCAACCCCTGACATGCCATCCCAGTTAATCGCACGTCTTGATGAAGCGTGGGCTTCGATTAAGGCGGGGCTGGTACGCGGCCTGTCGATTGGGTTCCGCCCAATTGAGTATTCCTTCCTGGATGAAGGCGGTATTCGCTTTTTGTCCTGGGACCTGCTTGAGGTCTCGGCGGTGACCATTCCGGCCAATGCCGAATGCTCCATCCAGACCGTTAAATCTTTCGATCGCCAGTTTCTCGCCGCGTCAGGCAATGAGAAACCGGTAGTGAAAACTTCTAAAACCGCTGGCGCTACAGCACCCAAAACCAAAAAAGGAAACATTTCGATGAATATCGCAGAACAAATCAAGAGCTTTGAAGCGAAGCGTGCAGCGCTGGCCGCATCACTTGATGAAGTGATGTCAAAGGCGGCTGAAGAGGGACGCACCCTGGACGCTGAAGAAGAAGAGAGCTACGACAACACATCCGCAGAAATTAAATCAGTTGATGCGCACCTCAAACGACTGCGCGACATGGAAAGCAATCTGGCATCGACTGCAAAACCGGTATCTAAAGCTGCTGGTGGCGAATTCACCACCGTGAAGACAAACGCGCCGGGGATCATTCGCGTTGAGCAAAATCTGGAGAAAGGTATCGCCTTTGCCCGTTTTGCCAAGGCACTGGCGGCGGCAAACGGCAGCCGTTCTGAAGCGCTGGAAATTGCACGTAAGCAGTACCCGGATGATGCGAAACTTCACCATGTGCTGAAAGCCGCTGTTGGTGCTGGCACAACGACCGATCCTCAGTGGGCTGGTGCGCTGGTGGAGTATCAGGAATACGCAAATGATTTTGTTGAATTCCTCCGCCCGCAGACCATTATCGGTCGTTTCGGTCAGGGTGGTATTCCTGCACTGCGTCAGGTCCCGTTCAACATTCGTATTCCGGCACAAACTTCCGGCGGATCTGCAAGCTGGGTAGGTCAGGGTAAGGCCAAGCCGCTGACCAAATTCGACTTTGAGTCCATCACGTTCAGCTTCGCCAAAGTCGCAGCCATTGCGGTGCTGACCGATGAGCTGATCCGGTTCTCCAATCCGGCAGCTGATGCACTGGTGCGTAATGCGCTGGCAGAAGCGGTCATTGCACGCCTGGATACGGACTTCATTAACCCGGCGAAAGCCGAAGTTGCTAACGTCTCTCCGGCCTCAATTACCAACGGTATTGTGGCTGTTCCATCAACCGGCGATCCGGATGCAGATGCTGAAGCGGCATTCGCTCAGTTTGTCTCCAATAACCTCCAGCCAACTGGCGGCGTGTGGATCATGTCCAGCACCAACGCGTTGGCGCTGTCCATGAAGAAAAATGCTCTGGGCCAGAAAATGTATCCGGAAATGACCCTGCTTGGCGGCACATTCCAGGGGCTTCCGGCTATCGTTTCGCAGTACGCCGGAAGCAATCTTACCCTGCTGAACGCGCCGGATATTTATCTGGCTGACGACGGTGGTGTGGCAGTGGATATGTCACGTGAAGCCTCTCTGGAAATGGAAAGCGATCCTACTGGCGACAGCGTCAGCCCAACCGGAACGGAGCTGGTTTCCATGTTCCAGACGAACAGCGTGGCTATCCGTGCCGAGCGCTGGATCAACTGGAAGCGTCGCCGCACGGCAGCGGTGGCGGTTATTTCTGGTGTGAACTACGGCTCTAACCAGGGAAGCTAACGCGAAAGGAGGGCGGGGGAAACCCCGCCATATTGCATGGCAAAAATCAGATATCTGCAACGCACACATGACTCTGTTACGGGAGATGTAAAGACCGTGGACGATCGGTGCGCAAGGGTGCTGGTGCTGCTTGGCAAGGCTGAATATTTCACCGAGGTAACTACCAGGGTGAGGAAGAATAAGCGTAGAGCGGAGAACGGCTAATGTGGAATCCTTTCCGAAGAAAAGAGGGGCAAGTCAAAAATCTACAGCAGCCTGTTGTCAACCGAGGGGGCTGGACACCGATGTTCAGTTATGTCCACGAACCCTACGCCGGGGCCTGGCAGCAGAATATGGAAATTAAGCCCAAAACGGTTCTCTCCTATTATGCTGTGTTTTCCTGCATATCTCTGATCGCAAGTGATATCGCTAAAATGCCTCCGCGCCTGATGAAACAGGATTCAAATGGCGTTCGGAGGGAAATTAAAACCGGAAAGATAGCCTCGCTGTATTCCAGGCCAAATGCCTTTCAGAACCGCATCCAGTTCTTTGAGCACTGGCTGAATTCCAAGCTGTGCGAAGGTAATACCGTTGCGCTCAAGATCCGGAACAATCGCGGCGAGATAACCGAGCTGAGGCTGCTGGACTGGAACAAGGTTACGCCGCTGGTAGCTGATGATGGCTCTGTCTTCTACCAGATCAATCCGGATAACATGGCCGGTATTGAATCATCTGTGACTGTACCGGCACGAGAGGTTATTCACGATCGGTTCAACTGTCTGTTCCATCCCCTTATTGGTCTTTCCCCGATTTATGCTGCTGGTCTGGCTGCAATGCAGGGTCACCATATTCAGGAAAGCTCAGCGTACTTTTTCCGCAATGGCGGGAAACCCAGCGGTGTTATCGAGGTTCCGGGCTCGATTACGGAAGAGAACGCCAGGAAGATCCAAAAAAACTGGGACACTGGTTATACCGGGGAAAATGCGGGTAAAACCGCCATTCTGAGCAATGGTGCGAAATATGTTCCCCGGACGGTCTCAGCTGCTGATGCACAAACTGTCGAACAGCTTCGCATGACCGCGCAGATTGTCTGTTCAGTATTTCACGTGCCTGCTTATAAGGTTGGAATCGGTGAACTGCCAACGCATGACAACATCGAGGCGCAGGATCAGCAGTATTACTCACAGTGTCTTCAGTCCCTGATTGAGTCCATCGAATTGCTGCTGGATGAAGCGTTTGAACTTGAGGGTGATACAGGGACTGAGTTTGATGTTAATGCGCTGCTGCGTATGGACAGCGAACGCCGTATCAAATCACTCGGCGAGGGTGTGAAAAATACCATTCTGACGCCAAATGAGGCGCGACGGAGTGAAAACCTTCCGCCCTTACCCGGCGGCGACGCACTGTATCTTCAGCAGCAGAACTTCAGTCTTGAAGCGCTGGCGCGCCGTGATGCTTCGGATGACCCGTTTGCCAAATCCGGCGCCGGCAGCCGTACCACATCTGACGATGCGAACGGGAAATCCATGTCGGAATCTGAACTGACAGCGGCAAAAGCCATGCTGAGAGGATTGTTAACCAAATGAATGAACGTGAACTTTCCCTTATCAGGGCTCTTGGAGAGGAATTTTCCCTTGCGCTTGGCGAGCTTCGTGAGTCTTTCAGAAAAAGCCTCAGTGACTATCAGCAGACAACGGAAGAGCACCTTACCAGGCTCTCTCTTGAGGTTGCGTCCCTGAAGGATACACCGGCACCTGACTTTACCAAGCTGCTGGCTGATGCAGTGGCATCCCTTCCGGTTCCTGAGACTCCTGAATTGCCGGATATCGGCGCTATGGTCAGCGAAGCGGTCGCTGCTATCCCGGCACCGCAGGACGGTAAAAGTGTCACGGTCGACGATATTACCCCCGTTTTACAGGAACTGGTCAGCAATGCCGTGGCAGAGATACCTGTACCAAAGGACGGTAAAGACTTTGATCCCGCCATGCTTAAACAGGCAGTTGAAGAAGCTGTCAGCGAGGCGGTAGCCGCCATCCCGGTACCGCGTGACGGTAAAAGTGTCACGACTGAAGACGTCCAGCCGATGATTCAGGAGCTGGTTTCAGCATCCATTCCGGAGCCGCCAGATGTGAAATCGCTGGTTAATGAGGCGATTGCAGCTCTGCCCGCAGCAGAGCCGGGTAAAGATGGAGAAAATGGCCGGGACGCCCTGTCGCTGGAGATTCTACCTTTCATTGATGAGGGGAAAAGTTATCCACGTGGCAGCTATGCCACGCATAACGGTGGCCTGTGGCGCGCTTACGAGAAAACCCATGGTATGCGTGGCTGGGAGTGTCTTGTTGATGGTGTGGCGGGTATTGATATTCAGCAATCTGAGCAGCGTTGCTTCACCCTGACGGTTAACCGCACCAGTGGCGCCAGCGAAACCAAATCCTTTGACGTGCCTGTGATGATTTATCAGGGCGTATTCAAATCCGGTCAGGAATATCTGCCTGGCGACACAGTTACATGGGGCGGTTCGCTCTGGCACTGCGACGAGCAGACCCAGGACAAGCCTGGTGAGGCAGGTTCGAAAGGCTGGACGCTGGCTGCCAAGCGTGGCCGAGACGGGAGGGGATACTCATGATTGAACTCGTCACCCTTGAAGAGGTTAAAGAACACTGTCGTATCGATGGCGATTACAGCGACAACGATTTGGCCGGGAAGATCAGGGCGGCCAGTTCCGCGATTATTCGTTTTTGTCAGGGCAGCAGGGACAAAATCGTAGATGCCAATAACCGGCCGCTGGAAAGTGAAGAATATTCGCTGGCAAAAGAGGCGACATTGCGTCTTGTTACCAAGCTCTACCGCGATCCTGATGGCACGACCATGAGGGACTTAAAGCAGGGGGAGCTTCCATTTGATGTGACCATGCTTATCTGGGATCTCCGCTTACCCACCATTATTTGAAGAGGGTGATATGTCTTTTCTTTATTCGGGTGACCTCAATAAAAAAATAGTTCTGCAACGCACTGAGAACGGGCGCGGCCCCCTTGGTGAGGTGCTCCCCGGCCATCTTATTGATGTGGCTACGGTCTGGGCTCGCGCCGAACTAAAATCTAACCGTAAAATCAGGACGCTGGACCAGAAACAGGTTGTCGAGACCTGGCTGTTCACCGTTGGTCCGCGCAGTGATGTTGAAATTGACTGGAAGATCCAGTGGCAGAATGGTTCGTTCACTGTCGTGGCGGTCGACCGCAGCCACTCCGATCGGGTTGAAATCAAAGCTGAAAGGGATGGCCGGCATGATAGAGCAGGCAATTAAAACTTCGCTTGAGCGTCTTTCCGGGATAGCTGTTTATCCTCTTCTGCTACCAGACAGCGAGCTAAGCGGTATTACTTTTCAGCGGATATCAGACCCGGAAATTGAAACCGGAATGGTACGAACAGGGCTTATTGCTGGTCGTTTTCAAATCTCGATGTACAAAGTGGATGATTATACCGGGCTGGTAAAACTGGATAAGGCTATCTGGTCTTACTGGAAAGGTATTGTCCACGGAGAGCTTGAAGGTTATCCCGTTCAGTACATTCAGCGTGGGAATATACTTCAGGACAAAACAACCCTTACCAGCAAACAGGTTCAGTACAGGCTTACCCGAGATTTCGTGCTTTATTTTTATGAGGAATCATCATGATCCTCATGGAAGTTAAAGGGCTTCAGGAACTCGAACGCCAATTGCTTTCCCTTGGTGAAAAGGTTGGTACGCAGGTTTTACGGGAGGCCGGGAAAGCTGCACTTGAGCCCGTTCTGGAGGATATGAAAGCGCATGCTGGTTACGACGAAACAGCGAAAGATGAGCACATGCGCGATTCCATAAAAATCCGCTCATCCTCGAAAGCAAAGGGCAATGCAGTTGTTTATCTTCGCGTTGGCCCGAGTAAAAAACACTTCATCAAAGCGTTGGCTCAGGAGATGGGAACCGTAAAGCAAGTCGCAAATCCCTTCATTCGTCCGGCGCTCGATTATCAGAAAGCGAAAGTTCTGCGCATCCTTGCGATAGAAATACGCGACCGAATTGAAAACCACCGGTAGCGCTCGCTGCCACCTTCAAAGAGAGAGAAATTATGGCTGATAAAACTTCGCCAGAGTACGCGATGCTGCCTGCTGGCACCGTCGTTATGTGGGGTGCTGCGGGCAGCGACGTAGCAACAATGAAACCACTCATTAACTGTAAAGCGCTGGGCGCTACAGGACAGACGGGCAGCTTTGTAGACTGCACTACGCTGATCGATACCAGTAAACAGTTTATCTCTGACCTGCCTGAAGGCCCTGAAAAATCGCTGGGCTTTATTGACGATCCAGCCAACCAGGACTTTGCTGATTTCCTCAACGCAGCAGAGAACCGGGAAACCGTACAGTTTTACGTTGAGCTGCCAAATGGTCGAACGGCGAACATGATTCTGGCCCTGTCTGGCTGGCAGATGAATGAAATTACCGCTCCGGCAAGTGAAGTCATTCAAATCACTGTTCAGGGAAAACAGAACAATATTACCTGGGGTACGGCTGCCGGCAGCTGATCAGGGCATTACTAACTGGCCACCTCCTGGTGGCCTTTTATTATCTAATTCTCAGGAAAAACTATGTCTACCATCGATGTTTCTGCACTTAAATCCGCACTTCTGAAGCCTAAAATCGCCGTTATTACCGCCGAAATTTTTGGCACCACCGTTTATCTACGCCGCATGACCGCGGGAGAACTCATCGATCATGAAGAAGCGCTGCGAGACAGTCAGATTGCAGAAGATGCACGTAAAGCTTCAGAGATCAGTGTGCAGTTGATCGTCGATTGTCTTGTCCATCCCGATGGCAGCCTAATCGCAGCTGAAGACAAACCTACCGCAGCCGAGCTTCTTCAGACTCATGACAACGTGGCGCTCCTTGATGCAATCGCCACAGTAAAAAAACATGCGCTGGGCAAGCTTGAAGACGCGGAAAAAAACTAACGAGCTCGCCCTGGCTTGAGCTGATTTTCTGGCTGGCTGACCGCTGGGGCGAGCCTGACCCTTCAAAGATTGCTTCACTTCCGGCAGAAACCCTTTTTCACTGGCGTGCGTATTTTCTGCGTACTGGTGCCATAAGCCGACCCGGTGAAGAAATTTCTCCGACTCCTGAAACCCCGCCTCCTGCTGTAGTCAGTAATGTTGACGATCAGTGTGCGGCAGTAATGAGAGCGTTAATGTAATGGCTGACGTTGCTTCCCTTGCCGTCGGGCTGCATCTCAACGCAGCCAATTTTAAATCTCAGCTGATGGGTGCATACGGTGATGCTGAGAACTCATCAAAGCGTTTCAACCGTAACGCACAGGAAGATGCTAAAAAGACAGATGAAGCCTATTCCCGGATGGGGAAAACCATCGCGGGTGTTGCTGGTCGCCTGGCGGGATTTGCCGGTGCCGGTTTATCACTTGGCGCCATCATTACTACCACGCGTGAATACGGACAGGCTTTATCCGACCTTTCGGCTATTACCGGCGCTACAGGCGCCCAATTAAAATCGCTTGATGAAGCTGCCCAGGAGATGGGGCGTAGCACTGAGTACAGTGCGAGCCAGGCGGTGGAAGCCCTGAAATTGATGGCGTCCGCTAAACCTGAACTTCTTCAGACCGCAGACGGACTTACTGAGGCGACAAAGAGCGCGCTAACGCTTGCCCAGGCCGCAGGATCAACTTTGCCAGATGCAACCCGCACTCTGGCTCTTTCCCTTAACCAGTTCGGGGCCGGGGCTCAGGAAGCGGATCGTTATATTAACGTGCTGGCTGCCGGTGCCAAGTTCGGGGCATCGGAAATCGCAGATACAGCTGCGGCTATTAAAAATGGTGGGGTGGCCGCTGCACAGGCAGGAGTTGGGTTTGAAACGCTTAACGCAGCGATTCAGGTTCTGGCTGAGCGTGAAATCAAAGGCGGTGAAGCAGGAACCGCGCTGAGAAACGTTATTCTTGCCCTTGAGAAAGGCACAGACAAAACGCTCAAACCATCGGTTGTGGGGCTCAGTGGTGCTCTGGATAATCTCTCAAAGAAAAACCTTTCTACGGCTCAGGCTGTAAAACTGTTCGGTGTTGAGAATATCAACGCGGCATCAGTGCTGGTGGACAACCGCAGCAAACTTAACGCATTAACCCTTGCCCTAACTGGAACACAGACTGCGCATGAGCAGGCCGCTATTCGTGTTAATAACCTGAATGGCGACATCATGGGGCTCACCAGTGCTTTTGAAGGCATGATCATTAAAATTGGTCAAAGTAGTACCGGACCGCTTCGTTCAGGAATTCAGTCAGTAACCGACGGTATCAATCTGCTTACCGATAATTTTAACGCGGTTGCAAGTGTGGCCTTATACACACTGATCCCGGTTCTTTCGACCAAACTGACAGCTGGTCTTCGCGAAAACATAAGCGCATGGCAGCAGAATCAGGCAGCCGTTAAAGCAGCAGCAGCGGCTCAGGCTGATGGCGCACGTAAAACGCTGGAAGCTACTTCTGCCACGCTAAAGCGAAATGATGCGGAATTTGGTTATTACCGTCAGCTGGAAAAAACGGCCAGGCAGCATGGTTTGAACGTAAATTACCAGGGAGAGTTTAACCGACTTATCCGCGAAGAAACCGAGCAAACTAATCTGGCCACTCGTGCAAAAATGCAGTTGGCAGCAGCTAATCGTCAGGTATCTCTGACCGCTCGTGCTGCCTCGGTAGCTGTGGGGCTCGCTCGCGGGGCCCTGGCGCTTGTCGGTGGACCTTTTGGGGCTGCGATGCTGGCAGGCTCCGCACTTCTGTATTTTCATCAGCAGGCGAAGGATGCCCGACAGTCAGCAATTAACCTCAAGGATGCTGTCATTGAAACCACTGCTGCGCTGATGCAGATGTCTGATAAACAGCTGGCCGTTAAGCAGATTGACCTGCAAGACCAGTATGAAAATCAGGTAACTCAGCGTAACCAGCTCATCAAGGAAATTCAGGACGCAGACAGCAGACTAGATAGCCTCGGTGGATTTGACCCATTCCGACAGAAAAAAGGGGTAGAGGACAGTAAGAAACGGGCAGAAGCTGACCTTGAAGCCGTTAATAAAGGGTTAGAGACAACACAGTCTAACCTTGAGAATGTCAGCAAGGCGCGATTTTTGGTCCAGACAGGGATCGCCGATCAAGCAAAATCGCTCGCGAATGACATCAAAAATATCACAGCTCAGACAGCTAAAGCCGGAGAGGGTGTTACCACACCCTGGACCGGTGAAGATACTCAAAAGGCCAGGAAGGAAACGGTCAATCAGTATCTTCAGTTGCGCAGGGAGATCGAAGAAGCTCATGCAACCAGCCTTGGAAAAATTGATCTTCAGGAGAAAGCCAGTCAGGAAAAGCTGATCGCTGCGGCGCGTAAAAATGGAGCAAGCCAGCAGGATCTACAGCGTGCGCTGTTAATGAATGCTGAAAATTATCAGAAGCAACGTAACGAACTTGCTGAGCAGTATTCCCCGGCACGATCGGCCATCAATAAAGAGAAGGAAGCGAGCCAGGAGCTCAAGTCTCTCCTTGATGCACGTTTGCTTACTGAAAAAGAGTACATGGCTGCGCGTGTCACACTGTCACAGGAGACATCCCGACAAATCCTACAGGCCCAGGCTAATGCTCTAACTGCACCACGGGTTGAGCTTGCCGGGGACGTTGATCCGCTTGCCCAGCAAAGGAACCAACTCGTACAGCAGCAAAGTCTGGTAGAGACCTATTATCGCAATGGTGTGCTGAGTAAGCAGCAATACGAAATGCTGATGCAGAAGAGCAGTAAAGATTCTGCTGATGCACAGTATCAGACCGCGCTGGAATTATATCGCTCACAGAGTGAATTCAATAATCTGGCGATCGGTCTGGTTGAGGCTACCCGGGAGCGAACCACTAATGTCCTGACGGGGCTGCTGACTAATACGCAGACCTTTAAAGAGGGCATGATCAACCTCTTCTCCACGCTTACTCAGTCGATAATTCAAAACCTCGTCGATATGGCAGCGCAGGCGCTCGTAACAAATACAATCCTGAGTTCGATTATGGGTGTCGGTTCGAGTGTACTTGGCGGTGTTGGTGGAAGTACGGCAAGCAGCTCAGGGACGGCGATTGCCGATTATGGGAGCAATTTCCAGTTCAATGCTAAAGGCGGCGTTTATTCCTCCTCAGACTTAAGTGCCTATAGCGGCCAGGTTGTCGATAACCCTACCTTTTTCGCATTCGCGAAAGGTGCCGGAGTAATGGGTGAGGCGGGACCAGAAGCGATCATGCCATTGACTCGGGCAGCTGATGGTTCACTTGGGGTTCGCGCAGTGTCAGGCGGTGCCTCTGAAGGTGCTGCTCCTCAGGTATTCATCACTATCAATGGCGATGGCAGTACGGCATCACAATCATCTGGCGGGCTGGAAAAATTCGGTAAAAGCGTAGGCAATTTTGTCAGAGATGAATACCGAAAGCTGATACAGGCTGATCTTCGTCCCGGAGGGGCAATCTGGAACAGTACAAACGGGAGGCGGTAATGGCGCTGGAAACCTTCAACTGGAGCCCTAGGGTGAATCCTTCTCAGGACGTCACCATGCGTACGCGTGAGGCGCAGTTCGGAGATGGTTACACCCAGACATCCGGTGACGGACTCAACCCTCGCTCACAAAGCTGGGATCTGACCTTTGTAGGTCTGGAACCCTATATCAAGTCGATCAAAGACTTTCTTGATCGCCATGAGGGAACAAAAGCATTTGCATGGAAGCCGCCGCTTGAGGACTTGGGTCTCTATCGATGCAAACAATACAAGCCCTCCCCAATGGGGGGAGGCAACTGGTCTCTCACGGCAACATTTATCCAGGCATTTAAACCATGAGCTTAAACGCAGATTATCAGAAGCTGGAATCCGGAAATGACGTTCGTCTGATTGAGGTGGACGGTTCTTCTTTTGGGCTAACGGACGTTCTCCGGTTTCACAATTACAACATTCCCCACACCGAAACGGAAATAGTTGCCGCCGGCGGGGATGAGGCCAAGCTCCCCGCGAAACCAATCTGGTGGCAGGGTAATGAATATTCTGCCTGGCCTTATCAGCTGGAAGGGCTGGAGAAATCGACCAGTGGCAGCAATGCGACGCCATCCCTGACGGTCGCGAACATCGAAAGCTCTATTTCTGCCCTGTGTCTTGCGTATGACGATTTGCTACAGGCTAAGGTCACTATTCACGACACAAAGGCAAAATATCTCGATGCGAAAAATTTCGCAGGTGGTAACCCTACAGCAGATCCGACTCAGGAGAAACTTCAGGTCTGGTATATCGACGGGAAAACGACCGAGCTTGCTGGCGAAACCATCGAGTTTGTACTGTCCAGCCCTATGGATCTTCAGGGACAAATGATCCCGACGCGGCAGCTTCATTCCCTGTGTACATGGTGCATTCGTAATAAGTACCGCACCGGCGATGGCTGCGACTATGCCGGTACGCGCTATTTCGACAAAAACAACAACCCGGTAAGCGATCCGTCACTGGATGAATGCAACGGCACGCTGACGGCCTGCAAACTTCGATTCGGTGAAAGCAACGAACTCTCGTTTGGTGGGTTCCCCGGTACGTCGCTGATCAGGAGTTGATATGCGTCAGAAAACCATTGATGCGATTATGGCGCATGCTGCCGCTGAATATCCTCGTGAGTGCTGTGGTGTGGTGGCGCAGAAAAGCCGCGTTGAACGTTATTTTCCTTGCCGGAATCTTGCCGCGTCGCCGGAGGACAATTTTGTCCTTTGCCCCGAAGATTACGCAGCCGCTGAGGACTGGGGTACGGTGATCGCCATCGTTCACAGCCACCCTGACGCCACTACGCAGCCGAGCGAACTGGATAAAGCGCAATGCGACGCAACGCTTTTACCCTGGCATATCGTGAGCTGGCCCGAGGGGGATTTACGCACCATTCAGCCGCGTGGAGAGTTGCCACTGCTGGAGCGCCCGTTTGTACTTGGTCACTTTGACTGCTGGGGGCTGGTAATGAGCTATTTCCGGCAAACGCATGGTATCGAACTCCGCGATTACCGGGTTGATTATCCCTGGTGGGAAAACGAATATCCGGACAACTTCTATCAGGATTGCTGGTACGAGTGCGGATTCCGTGAATTCGACGGGCCGCCGAAACCCGGCGATATGGTGATCATGCAAGTGCAGGCTGATAAGTGGAACCACGCGGGAATTCTGCTGGAAGGCAACATGCTACTGCATCACTTATACGGTCATCTGAGTCAGCGTGTGCCATATGGCGGCTACTGGCAGGAAAGGACGATGAAGGTTCTACGATATAAGGACCTGTGCTAACCTTCCGTTTAATTTTTGAAGGGAGGGATTATGAAAAAGTTATTATGTCTGTTTTTTGCTGTGTTTTTCTTATCTGCTTGTGATGATTTGCCTGAAGCTCCATTTGGTTTCAAATGGGGGCAATCAGTTAAAGATACATTGGCACAAAATATAGATGGTTTAAAGGTAGATGGTGACGAAAAGAAAGTTGTTTTTGCAGCTTCGGACTCCGCGCCTATTCCTTCAACCTATGCAGGGCGCTATAACTTAATGTTTATAGCTGGTAGAGGCCTAACTCACATAACCTTTTCAGTTAACGTCGATAAAAATTCAACGTCATTCATTGAGGGCGCTAAGGTATATAAAGACATTAGTAATATTCTAGATGGAAAATATGGCGCTCCAGTTCTTGTAAAGGAAAGTGTTAGCGATGAAAAACACGGCTTTTATAACTGTCTGAAAAAAACCAATTGTGGAGAATGGCATCGTGATTATGATTTTAATGGTATGAAAGTCACGCTGTCTGCTCGCCCTGTGCCATACAATGCAAATGCTGGTGACCCAAATGGTGTTATAAGCGTCAAATATGAATATTATACTGACGCGATGAAAAGAGCTGACGCTAAAAAATTTGGCGCAGATAATTACTCTAATGGGTTTTAAACTTTAAGAGCCGAAGGTGATTTTAGGAGATGGCATGCAAGAGGTAATGACGCGAATTGAGCTAAGTGGCGAGCCGGGTAAAATTTTTGGAAAGATCCATCACCGCCTTATCAATAAAGTATCTGAAGCTGGAACGGCCCTCGCTAAAACTATCCCCGGCTTTGAAAGCTATATGATCAGCAGTAAAAGTCGTGGTCTAACCTTTGCTGTTTTCAAAGGGAAGAAAAATATAGGAGTAGATGACCTTGGTTTTCCAGTCACAGGAGAGGTCATCAGAATCGTTCCAGTAATAATAGGAAGTAAAAAGGATGGTTTGCTACAGACTATTCTTGGTGCAGTAATTATTGCGGCATCTGCAATTGGCAGTTATTTTGCACCGGGAAACCCGATTTCTGCGTTTGGATACAAATTTGGTGCAGCCATGATATTGGGTGGAGTTGTTCAGATGCTTTCGCCTCAACCCGGGGGCCTGGCCAGCAAACAAAGCGCTGATAACCGTGCATCGTATGCGTTCGGCGGGGTGACAAATACCGCCGCACAGGGTTACCCGGTTCCGCTCCTTTACGGCCGCCGGCGAATCGGCGGGGCAATTATTTCCGCCGGGATTTATGTCGAGGATCAGCAGTAGATAACAAACCTTTTTACAAGCCACCTTCGGGTGGCTTTTTTTATGGGCGCGATATGGCGAATAAAATTACCGGACGAAAAGGGGGGAGCTCCAGTTCCCGAACTCCTACCGAACAGCCTGATGATCTGCAATCTGTAGCGAAGGCAAAGATCCTCGTTGCGCTTGGGGAAGGGGAGTTTGCTGGACAGCTCACCGGGAAGGATATCTACCTGGACGGAACGGCGCTGGAGAACGCCGACGGCTCCCAAAACTTCAGCGGCGTTACGTGGGAATTTCGCGCGGGTACTCAGGCCCAGAAGTACATTCAGGGCATTCCCGGTACAGAAAACGAAATCAGCGTGGGAACCGAGGTAACGAGCGCTACAGCGTGGACACGAACCTTCACCAATACACAGCTTTCAGCGGTTCGTTTACGCCTGAAATGGCCTTCGATTTTCAAGCAGGAGGACGATGGCGATCTGGTTGGTTACTCGGTTAATTATGCGATTGACTTGCAGACGGACGGCGGGACATGGCAGACAGTCCTCAATACCAGTGTGACCGGGAAAACGACCTCAGGTTATGAGCGTAGCCACCGTATTGATTTACCTCAGGCGGGCAGCACCTGGACAATCAGACTACGCAAAATTACCGCTGACGCCAACAGCGCGAAAATCGGCGACACGATGACGCTACAGAGCTTCACTGAGGTGATTGATGCGAAATTGCGATATCCGAACACCGCGCTGCTGTACATCGAATTCGACTCCAGCCAGTTCAATGGCTCTATACCTCAGATCTCCTGTGAGCCACGTGGCCGCGTTATTCGGGTTCCTGATACTTACGACCCAGAAACCCGCTCTTACAGCGGGACATGGACCGGGGCGTTTAAGTGGGCATGGACGGATAACCCTGCGTGGATTTTTTACGATCTGGTTGTTTCTGACCGGTTCGGCCTCGGTCACCGTTTGACTGCCGCTAACATCGATAAGTGGACGCTTTATCAGGTCGCCCAGTATTGCGATCAGATGGTGCCGGACGGTAAGGGTGGCGATGGAACAGAACCACGCTATACCTGCAACGTGTACATCCAGGACCGAAACGACGCTTATACAGTCCTGCGTGATTTTGCGGCCATATTCCGTGGCATGACGTACTGGGGTGGCGATCAGATCGTTGCTCTGGCCGATATGCCCCGTGATGTGGATTACAGCTACACGCGCGCTAACGTTGTTGGCGGTCGCTTCACCTATTCAAGCAGCACCACGAAAACCCGCTACACTACAGCGCTGGTTTCATGGTCCGATCCCGGTAACGCCTACGCTGACGCGATGGAACCCGTATTCGAGCAGGCGCTGGTAGCGCGGTACGGCTTCAATCAGCTGGAAATGACAGCCATCGGCTGTACCAGACAGTCAGAAGCGAACCGAAAGGGGCGCTGGGGTATTCTCACCAACAACAAGGATCGCGTTGTTTCGTTCGATGTCGGGCTGGACGGAAACATACCGCAGCCTGGCTATATCATCGCTGTGGCAGACGAGCTGCTTTCCGGAAAGGTTATGGGCGGACGCATCAGCGCCGTGAATGGTCGCGTTATCAAACTTGACCGTGTAGCTGATGCAGCAGCAGGTGATCGCCTTATCCTCAACCTTCCCTCCGGAGCGTCACAGAGCAGGACCATTCAGGCGGTTAACGGGGAATCGGTCACAGTCACCACCGCGTACAGTGAGACGCCTCAGGCCGAAGCTGTCTGGGTGGTTGAGTCAAACGAACTCTACGCGCAGCAGTATCGTGTTGTGAGTGTCGCTGATAACGATGATGGCACTTTCACCATTACCGGTGCATGGCACGATCCGGATAAATATGCCCGAATCGATACCGGAGCCATTATTGACCAGCGGCCGGTGAGCGTGATCCCGCCGGGCAACCAGTCGCCGCCTGCGAACATCGTGATCAGCTCGTTTTCTGTGGTGCAGCAAAATATCAGCGTCGAAACGATGCGCGTGAGCTGGGACCAGGCGCAGAACGCTATCGCCTATGAAGCGCAATGGCGCCGCAACGACGGGAACTGGGTTAACGTGCCGCGCAGCTCCACCACGTCATTCGACGTCCCCGGGATTTATGCCGGGCGCTACCTGGTGCGCGTACGCGCAATCAATGCCGCAGAAATCTCGTCCGGATGGGGCTATTCAGAAGAGAAAACGCTGACGGGGAAAGTGGGCAATCCGCCGAAACCGGTCGGCTTCATCGCTTCTGATAATGTGGTTTTCGGTATCGAGCTGAGCTGGGGATTCCCGGCGAACACCGACGACACGCTGAAGACGGAAATTCAGTACAGCCTGACCGGGACGGAAGACGATGCGATGCTGCTGGCAGACGTACCCTATCCGCAGCGCAAGTATCAGCAGATGGGCCTTAAGGCGGGGCAGATTTTCTGGCATCGCGCGCAGCTGGTGGACCGCAGCGGCAACGAATCAGGTTACACAGAATGGGTGCGCGGGCAGGCCAGCATTGATGTATCCGATATCACCAATGCAATCCTGGAGGAGATTAAAGAGACTGATACGTTCAAAGACCTGATCGAGAGCGCGGTGGAGAGCAGTGAAAAGTTCGCAGAACTGGCTGATGCAATCAAAGAGAACGCAGACGGCCTTGCTGCTGCGGTTGGCTCGAATAAGCAGACAGCAGAAGCAATCATCGGCAACGCGCTGGCTATTGCCGATGTTGTCGTGCGCCAGACAGCCCAACAGGGCGCTAACTCTGCGACATTCGAACAGCTCCGGGAGGTGATCGCCACTGAGACGGAGGCTCGCGTCACGGATGTTACTCGTCTTGAGGCAAAAACTGAGCAGAACGAGGCGGGAATTACCGAGGTAAGGCAGGCTCTGTCAGATGAAACGCAGGCGAGGGCGACAGCTGTCGACCAGCTTACTGCGAGTACTCAGGTCATTTCTGATAAAGCTGATTCGGCTTCGAGTAAAGCTGACGCTGCATCAGGTAAGGCAGATGCAGCTGAACAAGCCAGCTCACAAAACACTGCTGATATTACCACGTTGCGACAGGTTGTCACCGACACGACTTCATCAATGGCATCCCGTCTGGAGGAACTGGGAGCAAGGACAGATACTGCCAGCGGCGGCATTCAGAGTAACTCCATCGCGCTAATAACGAGTACGCTGGCGCAGGTTGATCAGCAGGTGAGACTCAGCGCGCAGTACGGTGACAGTAAGGCCAGCATCGATCGTATTGATAATGTTATGGCAAGCGACAGGGAGGCAACAGCGCGTTCGCTGCTGAGTTTGCAGACTGACGTGAACGGCAACAAGGCAGCAATCAACAGCCTGAACCAGACGTTTTCCAGTTATCAGCAGGCCACGGCCACGCAGATAAACGACATTACGGCGACCATCAACGGGCACACATCAGCCATCACAACCAACGCTCAGGCCATTGCGAACGTCAACGGCGACCTGAAGGCGATGTACAGCATCAAGGTTGCCGTGGATGCGAACGGAAAACAGTATGCTGCTGGTATGGGGATAGGTGTTGAGAATACGCCGTCCGGCATGCAATCACAGGTGCTGTTTGTGGCTGACCGTTTCGCGGTAATGGCGCAGGCGGGGGGAGCGGTTACACTGCCGTTCGTTATCCAGAACGGGCAGGTGTTTATCCGGGAAACCTTCATTCAGGACGGCACCATCGGCAACGCCAAGATTGGCAACTACATCCAGTCCAATAACTATGTCGCTGGCTCAGTCGGATGGAGGCTGGATAAGGGAGGTACGTTTGAGAACTACGGTTCGACAGCTGGTGAGGGAGCCATGAAGCAGACTAATCAAACGATCAGTGTCAAGGATGCCAACAATGTGTTGAGGGTGCAGATCGGGAGAATCACGGGAACATGGTAACGGGAGGCCTCTTACGGGGCCTCTTTTTTTTCAGGAGGACTGGATGGCGGAATATGGTGTTCAGACATGGGACGCCTCAGGCAATGTAAATAACTATGGCGTTAAGCCTGTCAGCGTTTGTGGCTATCTCCAGCTGGCCCAGAACCAGAAAACAGGCTCTTACACCGTAGCGCTTCCACCGGGTTGCAGGCTGACCTATTTTCAGAGCATGAACGGTGATCAGTTTGGAACGAGTCGGAGGAAGATCACTATTTTGGGGGGAACCGCAACAGTGTCAGCAGTAGGCGATACCGACTACTCAGCAGGGACTGAGCCTGCGGCAGCGGCTTATCTCATTTTCCAGATCGAGAGGGCATAAATGGCGGAGTATGGCGTTTTACTGACGACGACTAGCGGGGAAGTATGGGTGACTGCGAACAGCTCGCCAATCGCTCTACAGGCACGAAAGACAGCGGCACTTCAGGGAACATCGGGGTTTAATACCAAAGTGACGCACACATTCCCCGCAGGTCAGCCTGTTGTCGCCTTCGTTCATTGCACGGTTGAGGTCGAAATCACTCAGACGATAAGCGGGAACACCATCACGATTGATTTTCTCAGACCGAATGCAACCGGCACAGCGTACGTTTATTTTTTCTCTATTTTCCCGCAGACAAAGCCAGACTACGGGCTGGCTGTGTGGGATGCATCAGGGACGCTGATTTTAACAAACGAAACGCGCACGCTGAGCGATGTTGTCACCCTCGGTACCGCCGGGGTGGATGCCAGCTCAGGATACAACATCAATACAACTCTGGCGGGGAAGTGGGCCTGCATGCCTGCCATGCTGGGGCTAATTACCGGGGTTGTATCGGCTGGCGGTCAACCGCAGCCCTACTCGGCCATATACAAGAGCATGGCAAAACTTGAGGGAAGCAATACGCGGATATTCGCCAGGCCGCAGACAACCCCCGGCGGCGACCTTCAGAACGTCGCGTATTCGAATCTGAGGAACGTGATTATGGCCATTAACTGCGCCAATTATGATTGATCGTTTTTAGCGATCAATTTTGAATAATTGATCTACCAAATCAATTATATCCCATTGATTCATATTGTTATTGTGTAGTTTCATGAATGCCCTGGGATATAACCACTATGAAAAATATGATTCTTTGCCTGGCGGTAGCGGTATTGCTCTCCGGTTGCGCTGGCGTTATTGAGAAGCAGCAACCCGTATGCACCGGAACAGCCCTGGTCGGCGGACAGGAAAGCAGCGTCCAGATCTACGGAGTCCGTAAACAAAACAATCAGACGCAGTACCGCGCCGGTTATCCCTTTAACTGGTCATGGGTGAGCGCCAACACGTTCACCAGCACCACCTGCCACTAACCCATTCAGTTTTGAACAAACCCCGCTCCGGCGGGTTTTTTTATTGCCTGGAGAAAACATGATTTATACTACTGGCACTATCGCCATCAGCGGAAACACCCTTACAGGTACCGGCACAAACTTCACTGCTGCTGGTTCTCTTATTCGTAACGGCTGTACCGTTATTGCAATGACCAGCCCTGTGCAGGTATTTCAGATTACTACCATTGGCAGCGCAACAAGTCTCACCGTAACGCCAGCGGCTAACCCAGCAGTTCCCGCCGGAACCCGATTTGCCATTCTTCTGAGTGACAGTCTGAGCGTGGATGGGCTGGCGCAGGATATCGCTGAAACCTTCACGATGTACCAGCGCTACATGAGCGGGTTCGCTGATGTAATGAACGGGACATCTGATGTCACCATCACTATCAACGGCACTGCCGTTACCGTGCCGGGTCAAAAATCGCTGGCGAAGAAAGGGGATAACAGCGACATTACCAGCCTTTCCGGGCTAACTACAGCGCTAAGTATTTCACAGGGGGGGACTGGTGATAAGACTGCCGCTGGAGCGCGTACAAAACTCGGTCTGGGAAATGCGGCAACTAAAAATACTGGTGAAGGGGATAATGATGTACTGGCCACCGGGTCATTTGGTGTCGGTTCAAAAAATCTTCCCGTAATTTCAGATATCTGGGATAAAAGCCAGGGAACCCGTTTTTGTAACGTTACTCCCGCAACTTCTGGTGGTCCTGGAATGTATGGTTCTGGTATACGGTTATCAGACCGTAATATTGGGAGTGGAAGCACTCCGGCAGCGCAACAATCATTTGCTGCGCTGATTCTTAGCGGGAAAATTATTCAGTTCATGAGTATGTCGGATGGCAATGATTCTGGCTGGATGCAGATTTACCACACCGGAAATACGACCCGTGCATCTGATGGCACGCTGAAGGCCGCCTCCCCGATTGTACGGTTGTTCGGTGATGGTTCGTGTCAGCTTAACGATGAATCTGAAGGATGCACCGTAACCCGTCAGGCTATCGGTGAGTATCTGATTGAAGGATGCATGGGTATGAATTCAGATGCTGCATGGGGTGGGATAGATGGCGGGTTTGATATACCTAAAGATCGCAATGGGCAAGCCCTTGTCTGGCTGGATTATGAGGTAAATGCAGACGGATCGGTGCTGGTAAAAACATTCCACCGGGAATACCCTACAGCGCCGTCATTTGCGAGGAACGTATTGAAGGGTGTGGCGGATGGCGAACCGGTCGATATTCCCGCCGACCAGTTCGTAAGTGTTCGCGTGGAAATGCCCGTGGACAGCCTCTGGAACCAGCGACGCAAAGATGCATTTACAGTGTCGACGCAAGAGCAAAATCCCCGTTTGGACAGTAATCTGCACACCAACGAAAATTGATAGCCAATATCTGCATTGACCGATAGCCCTGTCAATATGATACTGTGTTTATGTACAGTATTTTTGTGAGGTAATGATGCCACGCACAGCAGACATAAATGCCGCATTTATAGCGGCTATTGAGCTTAACCCAAAAGGTTATCGCTATCTGAGGACAGATAGCTTCATTCAGAAGTTGAGGGGCTTTAACTGGCATTTTACCAGGGTCGATGCAAATTCGTGGATAGAGCGGAACCAGCCTGGCTTCGCTGACAAGACGACAGACGGCAGCGACAACCGTTATTGGATTCTGCGCAACATGGGGAGAGTTCTATAATGGGCTTTCCTTCTCCAGCAACAGACTACGTAGAGCGCCGACTAACTCCAGCAATTCTGTGCAACATGGGTGCTGATAGCAGGGTGCTTGAAACGGATGTGGGGTTTGCGGTTATTGAACCTTTATCGAAGAGAACACATGGAGATGTGTTATTGATTCTGTGCGATGGGCACACACAATTTGCCAAGCTGATGGGTCGGTCGCTCATAACAGACGATGGGGAAGCGATCGAAGGTTCTGCTCTGGAAGAGGTTGAGGTTTTGGGTAGAGTAACGTTCTTCATCAATCGTGCATTAGATGATGATTGCCCTGCAATATAGATAATGTTCCCCATACGTCACTGAAAAATAACCAGCCATAAGCGGCTGGTTTTTTTGTGTAGTTTTGGTCGGCACGATAGGATTTTTCCTCTATCGCATGATGGCCATCCTAAAGCTCAAAGGAAGTTTTGCGTAATCACTTCTTCAAAATCGCATTCCCCAAAATAAAATCTAAGCGAATGAAAAATATAGTGAAAATTAAGGATGGAAATCCAATAAAATCAGCCAGAAAAACATAGTTAACTGGCTGATTACTAACATTTAATTGGATGTTGTAGAACTCTGCTTCTGGAACAGTTCCCGGAAGACCGGATAGATGTCATCCTGGTCACGAATGTGCTGCATCGCAAAGTTATCGAACATCGCTTGCAGATGCTCATACTCACGCCACAGCGTCTGGTGGGCGCGACGGGTAATTTCAATGTAGCTGTAGTAACGCACCACCGGCAGGATCTTCTTCGCCAGAATTTCATGACACAGCGGCGAGTCATCCGCCCAGTTATCGCCATCCGATGCCTGCGCGGCGTAGATGTTCCACTGCGCCGGATCGTAGCGCTCCTTCACCACCTCATCCATCAGCTTCAGGGCGCTCGACACGATGGTGCCGCCGGTCTCCTGCGAGTAGAAGAACTCATGTTCATCCACCTCTTTCGCCTGAGTGTGATGGCGGATGTAGACTACCTCCACGTTCTTATACGTTCTGCTCAGGAACAGATAGAGCAGAATATAAAAACGCTTAGCCATATCCTTGGTGGCCTGATCCATTGAACCTGATACGTCCATCAGGCAGAACATCACCGCCTGACTGGAAGGCTCCGGCCGTTTTTCGTAGTTCTTGTAGCGCAGGTCGAACGTGTCGATAAAAGGCACCCGGTCGATCTTCGCCCGCAGTTCGGCGATCTCTTTTCGCAGGCGCTCCTCTTCCAGCAGTTGCGCGGGTTCCGTGTTTTCCACCACTTTCAGGCTGGTTTCCAGCTCGCGCAGTTCGCGCCGTTTGCCTGCCGTCATCGCCGTGCGTCGCGCCAGCGAGTTTTGCAGTGAACGCACCACGCTGATGTTGGCGGGCACCCCGTTTGCGGTATAACCCGCGCGATGGGTTTTGTATTCGTTGAGTTGACGGTGCTGATTCTTTCTCAGATTCGGCAGGGCCAGATCCTCAAACAGCAGGTCGAGATATTCGTCTTTTGAAATCTGAAAGACGAACTCGTCCTGGCCTTCACCGTCCTGGCTGGCCTGTCCCTGACCGCTGCCAGAACCGCCGCCTCCGCCTTGGGGCCGCTCGATTCTGTCATTCTGGACGAAGTGGTCATTACCTGGGTGCACGCGATGGCGAAGGCCGCCACGCCCCTGATGAAACATCGGTTCGCTGATGTCATCGTTAGGGATGGAGACGGATTCGCCGCTGTCGACGTCGGTCACCGAGCGTTTGTTGATGGCCTCGGAGATCGACTGTTTAATTTGCGCTTTATAACGGCGCAAGAAGCGCTGGCGATTCACCGTGCTCTTGTTTTTGCCGTTAAGACGCCGGTCAATAAACCAGGTCATATATCCCCCGTACTGCATTTGCCAACTTGCAGCGTCCGTAAGTGCCGGACATTTTGTTGGCCCGGTAAGCGCGTTACCGGGCACTTGTTTTAAGACGATTTACGCACGCGCAGATACCATTCACAGAGCAGGCGGACCTGTTTGCGGGTATAGCCTTTCTCCATCATACGGTCGACAAAATCGTCGTGCTTTTTCTGCTCGTCGGTTGAGGTTTTGGCGTTGAACGAGATGACCGGCAACAGCTCTTCCGTGTTAGAGAACATTTTCTTCTCTATAACCGTGCGCAGTTTTTCGTAGCTGGTCCAGTTCGGATTACGGCCGTTGTTATGCGCTCTGGCGCGCAGCACGAAGTTCACAATCTCGTTTCGGAAGTCTTTCGGGTTGCTGATCCCGGCTGGCTTCTCAATTTTTTCAAGCTCCGCGTTCAGGGATTCACGGTCAAACAGCTGGCCGGTATCCGGGTCGCGGTACTCCTGATCCTGGATCCAGAAGTCAGCGTAAGTGACGTACCGGTCGAAGATGTTCTGGCCATATTCGGAATAGGATTCCAGGTAGGCGGTCTGGATCTCTTTGCCAATGAACTCGGCGTATTTCGGGATCAGGTAGCCTTTCAGGAACTCCAGGTAGCGTTCAGCCTGCTCCTGTGGGAACTGTTCACGTTCAATTTGCTGTTCCAGCACGTAGAACAGATGAACCGGGTTGGCGGCCACTTCCGCGTGGTCGAAGTTAAAGACGCGGGAGAGGATCTTAAACGCGAAACGCGTCGACAGACCGTTCATCCCTTCGTCAACCCCGGCGTAATCGCGGTATTCCTGGTACGATTTCGCTTTCGGGTCGGTATCCTTCAGGCTTTCGCCGTCATACACGCGCATTTTTGAGTAGATGCTGGAGTTTTCCGGCTCTTTCAGGCGCGACAGGATCGAGAAGCGCGACAGTGTTTCCAGCGTTCCCGGTGCGCAAGGGGCATGAACCAGCTCACTGTGGTTGAGCAGTTTTTCGTAAATCTTGATCTCCTCGGAGATCCGCAGGCAATAAGGCACTTTGACGATGTACACACGGTCAAGGAACGCCTCATTGTTTTTGTTGTTACGGAAGGTCACCCATTCTGATTCGTTAGAGTGGGCGAGGATAATCCCGTTAAACGGCAGGGCGGAAATACCTTCCGTCCCGTTGTAGTTCCCCTCCTGGGTGGCGGTCAGCAGCGGATGCAGCACTTTGATCGGTGCTTTAAACATCTCGACAAATTCCATAATCCCCTGGTTGGCGCGGCACAGCGCACCGGAATAACCGTAGGCATCCGGGTCGTTTTGCGCGTGATGCTCCAGCTTACGGATATCGACTTTACCCACCAGCGCCGAGATATCCTGGTTGTTCTCGTCACCGGGTTCAGTTTTAGCGATGGCGATCTGCTCGAGGATAGACGGCCACACTTTCACGACGCGGAACTTGGTGATGTCCCCGCCAAACTCGTGCAGACGTTTTGCCGCCCACGGCGACATGATCGTACCGAGATAGCGATGCGGAATGCCAAACTCTTTTTCCAGAATTTGCGCATCCTCTTGCGGATTAAACAGGCACAGCGGATGGTCATTGACCGGGCTGCGCTCGCCGTTGGCGCTCAGCACATAGATCGGCACGCGCTGCATCAGCGCTTTCAGCCGTTCAGCCAGGGAGGATTTACCCCCACCGACAGGACCCAGCAGGTAAAGGATCTGTTTCTTCTCTTCCAGCCCCTGAGCGGCATGCTTCAGGTAGGAGACGATCTGCTCAATGGCATCTTCCATGCCATAGAACTCTTCAAACGCCGGGTATCGGGCGACCACCCGATTCGAAAAGAGACGGGAAAGCCGTGGCTCCAGGGCAGTATCAACCATGTTTGGCTCACCAATAGCCATCAATAGCCGTTCTGCCGCATTGGCATAGGCACTGCGATCTTGCCGACAAATGGTAAGAAACTCCTGCAGTGTGAACTCTTCGTCCTTGGCAGCTTCGTAGCGCTGGCGATAGTGATCGAATATATTCATGGCATGCCGTCCTTTCGTTTTTTAGCACAGGATAAGAGCCGTTCGTATGAGTAGTGGAGGCTCCCGGAAGAGAATTTTTCGCACCTCACTGCCAGAGCAGCAACCTGTGTGCCAGGTCGAAGTCTATGAACCGCAGGGTGTTCAGCAAAACCTCTTCTTAAATTAAAGCGTAGATGGCAATTGCAAAACTTGCATACGGATAAAATCTACTTTCAATGACATATCAATAACTCATCCAAAAATTTCCACTGCGGTTATAAGCGAAAAGCGGGTTTTTCATTTATCGGTCACATAAATGAAAGCGGTATGTCATCTGAAAAATGAAAAATAACGGGTTAATCAAACGGATTAGCGCGCAAAAAATTTTGGGATGTACGGGAATGGCGGTTACACTTCACCCGCTGATTATTTGACTACAGGAAAGAATGGATTGTGACCAAACTCAAACTTCTGGCATTGGGCATCCTTGCCGCTACCGCAGCGAGCACCGTACAGGCTGAGAGCCAGTGGACTGTTGGCGCGGGTGCTGGCGTGATTAACAGCCCGTACAAGCAGTATGACCGCGACGTTTATCCTGTCCCCGTTGTCACCTATGAAGGCGATAACTTCTGGTTCCGTGGGTTGGGCGGCGGCTACTATCTGTGGAACGATACGGCCGATAAGCTCTCCATCATGGCCTATTACGACCCAACGCACTTTAAACCAGGCGACAGCGACAGCAATGCGCTTCGTCAGCTGGACAAACGCAGAAGCTCACTGATGGCGGGGCTTTCTTACGTCCATAATACCGAGTATGGCTTCCTGCGCACTGCGCTGGCGGGCGATACCCTGGACAACAGCAACGGCTTCATCTGGGATCTGGCGTGGCTTTATCGCTATACCAACGGCGCAGTGACGCTGACGCCGGGTATCGGTGTGCAGTACAGCAGCGAGAATTACAACGACTACTACTATGGCGTGTCTAAAGCGGAGTCTCGCCGCAGTGGTCTGAAGAGCTACAGCGCGGATGATGGCTGGGACCCGTACCTGGAACTCACCGCCTCGTATAACTTCCTCGGTGACTGGAATGTGTACGGTACTGGCCGTTACATTCGTCTGAGCGATGAAGTGAAAGACAGCCCGATGGTCGACAAGTCCTGGTCTGGCATCTTCTCTGTGGGTGTGACCTACAAGTTCTGACCAGAACGTGATGCATTAAAACGGGGCGCTAGCGCCCCGTTTGTTTTTTATGATGCCTGAAAAAAATTAGCGCTTCACAATCTTGATCGTCTGGCCTAAGCGGGACGGTTTTTCTTCGCTGGTTTTCTGCGGCGCGGTCACGCACGCGGTTTCCACGCACACGAAGGTCTTGTAACCGTCATCCGGGATATCCGCCATGCTGACGGAAAGGGCAGGGCCCGGGTTCCAGCCCACCACGTTGCTGTGGTGGTGATGAACCACATCAATACCGCGGTTCAGCGCGCTGTCGTGGATGACGCTACAGGCTTCCGGGTGCAGGTATACGCGGTCGGTACGATCCGGGAAAGTCTGCACGCCGTCGTCCAGCTTGCCTTCTTTCGCGTTATCCACTTTGTCGATAAAGGTATCGCCAAGTCCGCTCACCTTAACGGCCTGAATGTCGCCTACGTTGAAATAGGTGTGCAGGGCGGACGTTGTTTCAAATTCGCCGTGCGCTTCCAGTTCAATCTCGCAGGTTTTACCCAGCTTGAAGCGGGCATACAGGGTGAACTCGTGTGGCCACAGGGCACGCGTTTCATCATTCGCCTGGAGCTCAAAGGTCAACACCGCGCCGTTATCATCTTCGTTGTGGGCTTTCAGCGTCCACTGCTGGTTACGGGCGAAACCGTGAGACGGTAATCCCTGCTGCGCTGACGGGCCAAACCATGGCCAGCAGATCGGTACGCCGCCGCGGATCGCCGCCCCTTTTTTGAACGAGGTGGCTTCGCTCAGCCACAGGCCTTCTTCTTCACCTTCTGGTTTCCAGGAGAGCAGGTGGGCGCCATTGAGCGCGAAGGACGCTTTAACGCGCGGATGATCAACGACGATGATATCGGCACCGTCAATCTGACGGCGGGAGAGCACAGGGGTAAGTTGTTCGACTACCGGAAGTGCAAAAATTTTATTAATCATTAAGCAATCCTCTGTCTAAAAACAATAAAAAAGGCGACCGAAGTCGCCTTTTAGGATCAAGCACTCATCTCAACTTATTTGGAGATGTGAGCGATCAGGTCCAGTACTTTGTTAGAGTAGCCAGTTTCGTTGTCGTACCAGGAAACCAGTTTCACGAAGTTGTCGTTCAGTGCGATACCTGCTTTAGCATCGAACACGGAAGTGCACACTTCGCCGTTGAAATCGGTAGATACAACGTCGTCTTCGGTGTAACCCAGAACGCCTTTCATTGGGCCTTCGGAAGCAGCTTTGATTGCTTTCTTAATTTCTTCATAAGAAGCAGCTTTTTCCAGACGAACGGTCAGGTCAACAACGGATACGTTAGGAGTTGGAACGCGGAACGCCATACCAGTCAGTTTGCCATTCAGTTCTGGCAGTACTTTACCTACTGCTTTAGCAGCACCGGTAGAAGATGGGATGATGTTCTGAGCCGCGCCACGGCCGCCGCGCCAGTCTTTGTGAGACGGGCCATCAACGGTTTTCTGAGTAGCGGTGGTTGCGTGAACGGTAGTCATCAGACCTTCGATGATGCCGAAGTTGTCGTTGATAACTTTAGCCAGCGGTGCCAGGCAGTTGGTGGTGCAGGATGCGTTGGAAACGATGTCCTGGCCAGCGTAAGTTTCGAAGTTTGCACCGCGAACGAACATTGGGGTGTTGTCTTTGGAAGGACCAGTCAGAACAACTTTCTTCGCACCCGCAGTGATGTGTTTACGTGCAGTTTCGTCGGTCAGGAAGATACCGGTAGCTTCAGCTACAACGTCAACACCGATTTCGTTCCATTTCAGGTTAGCTGGGTCTTTCTCAGCAGTAACGCGGATGGTTTTGCCGTTAACAACCAGGTGGCCGTCTTTCACTTCAACGGTGCCGTCGAAACGACCGTGAGTTGAGTCGTACTTCAGCATGTACGCCATGTATTCAGCGTCCAGGAGATCGTTGATACCAACGATTTCGATGTCAGAACGTTTCTGAGCAGCACGGAAAACAATACGGCCGATACGGCCAAAACCGTTGATACCTACTTTGATAGTCATATATTCCACCAGCTATTTGTTAGTGAATAAAAGGTTGCCTGTAAAATTACAAAAACCTTACGCAGCGTCAAGCGGAATCGTGTCAATCATTGCGACAAATCAATCCTGTGACTAACGTTTGTGCGACTGACTCGCCTCACTTTCCCTTTGAGCTAGCAACCACATGGGGGCTGCGCCCGGAATTTTAAAGGCCTCGCAGGATTAAAATGTGAAATTGATCACAATTGCCTGACCGCCTTTTCGCGACACATAAGTTTAGAACAAAAGTGCACGCGCGGGTGTTAATGTTTTGTTAGAATCTGGGATAAAAGATGTCTGTTTCAACAGCGAGATGTAAGCATATGTCGAACCAACGTAACCCCGACGATTTGAAAAAAAACCTTACAGAGATGCAGTTTTACGTGACGCAAAATCACGGCACAGAACCGCCGTTTTCCGGGCGTTTGCTGCACAATAAACGGGAAGGCGTCTACCACTGCCTGGTGTGTGATGCACCGCTGTTTAACTCCCAGACGAAGTACGATTCTGGCTGCGGCTGGCCGAGCTTTTACGAGCCTGTCAGCGATGATGCGATCCACTACCTGACGGACACCTCGCACGGCATGGTGCGCACCGAAATTCGCTGCGGGAACTGCGACGCCCATCTCGGGCATGTTTTCCCGGATGGCCCGCAGCCGACGGGGGAGCGTTTCTGCGTAAATTCGGCTTCCATGAGCTTTACCGATGGTGAAAACGGCGACCAGACCAAGGGTTGAAAAAACGATTCAGCAAATTATTCCTTTAAAAGGGAGAGATCATGAATATTGATGACATGATTGCAGGTATGACCCCGGAGGTTTATCAGCGTCTGGTGACGGCCGTTGAGCTGGGAAAATGGCCGGACGGTGTGGCGCTCACACCTGAGCAAAAAGAGAACAGTTTGCAGCTGGTGATGCTGTGGCAGGCGCGTCACAATACCGACGCCCAGCACATGACCATCGACACTAACGGTCAGATGGTGATGAAAAGCAAGCGCGAGCTGAAAGAAGACTTCGGCATCACGCCGAAGCCAATTGCGACGATGAAAATGCAATAACGGTGCGGGTTGATGCCCTCACCCAACCCTCTCCCAAAGGGAGAGGGCTTGATTGTCTTACTACTGATGCGGGATCCCAAGCGACTCCGCCAGCTGTTTCGCGAGCTGGTTTTCGTCGTCAGCCCCATACTCCCAGAACATGGCGCCAGCCAGACCTTTCTCCTTGATGTAATCCGCTTTGATCGCCACGGAACGCGGGTTCTCATAGGAAATCGCAAACAGCGCCTTACCGTCGGCGGATTTCACCGACAGCCACGGCACTTTCGCCTGTTCGTCCCAGTGCTCGGTAAAGCGTTTCTGCGGATCGTTCAGCAGTTTGCGGACGATATCGTTGTATTTCACATAGGTATCTTTGGTCAGATCATAGCCAAGCGATTTAAACAGGCTCAGTTCCTGCGGTCCAAAGTAGGGCTGGGTGACAGGATTTTTTTGCGCATCCGGTTTCGTCCAGTCGATCCCTGGCTCTACGGCACGTTTCGGCACGCGCCCATAGAAACCAATTCCGAGGTTCATCTGCTGCGGCTTCAGCCCGGCGGCCAGATAGTTATTCACCACAAAATCGACGCTGTATTTATCGGCAGCGGCCACGGTCGGCCAGGCGCTGGAGTCATACAGATTCGCGTTAAAATACTGAGTACCGTACGCCATGTCGTAGGTCATCAGGTTGATGTAATCGAGCAGGGGGGCAATAGCTTTCACATCCACCCAGCTTTTCGGACTTTCCGCATTCGCGCCCACCGCAATCGTGACCAGCTTTTTCTTACCAAATGCGTCACGCATCTCTTTTAACAGCGCGGTGAAATTATCCCTGTCGGCAGGGGTGCTTTCGACAAGTCCCCACGCGCCGTTGACCGGATATTCCCAGTCCAGGTCGATCCCGTCCAGGCCGTATTTACTGACGATCTCCTGCGCGGAGCGAATAAATACCGCGCGACTCTCTTTGGTTGCCGCTGCGCCAGAAAAACCACGCGCGCCCCAGCCGCCAACGGAAAGCAGGACTTTCAGGTTCGGGTTTTGTTTACGAAGCTGAGGAAGTAACGCCAGATCGGATGCCACCTTAGGTGATAACCAGATTTGATGCAGTTTTGCCGGATCTTTCAGCGCGGCGTTGGTTTCGTCTTTCTCGTTGTTATAGACCAGACCAAACGAGTAGTTGAGGTGGGTGATCTGGCGGACGTCGAGTTTATTAATATCGCCACCCGGTCCGGCGGTAACATCGCCACCGCCATTGAAGTAGCCCACGGACATCAGGGGCGCGGCGGAAGCCAGTGACGCGCAAAGCAAGGGTAATGCTGCCAGCAAGGGCAAACGTTTCATATAAGTTCCTCTTTGACCAAATAAAAATAACCACGCCACAGAAAAGGCGTGGCGAAAAAACAGCCTGAAGAGAATAGCATCGCCGTTTCGCTTGTGATGCGAGGGAGTTCACTTTATGGGGATTGGGGAAGAAATGCCGGGTGGCGGCTGCGCCTTACCCGGCCTACTTTCTCTGGTTATATAGGCCGGGTAAGGCGAAGCCACCCGGCTAAAAAAGCTTACGCCTGCGTCTCCATCCAGTCAGCCAGCGTATACAGCGTTGCGCCTTCTGCGGCCATATCCATAAACGCCTGGGCGCTGTCCTGCGGCTGAATATTCACCCCGCGACAGCCGTCGGTGATGACATTCACGGTGTAGCCCAACTGGAGCGCATCCAGCACGGTGAACTTCACGCAGTAATCCGTCGCCAGGCCCAGCACAATCAGCTCGGTGATCTCATGGTGGCGCAACCACGCGTCCAGCGCCGTCTTCTGACGATGGCCGTTATCAAAGAACGCGCTGTAGCTGTCGATGGTTGGGTTTTCACCTTTGTGGAACACCGCGTCGATGGCCTTCTGGTTCAGCAGCGGGTGCAGCTCAGCGCCTTCCGTCTGCTCTACGCAGTGATCGGGCCAGAAGGTTTGCGCCAGCCCGTCCAGTTCGCCCTGACTGTAAGGCTCAACGTTGTGCTGGCTGGCAAAGCTGCCGTGGTTTGCCGGATGCCAGTCCTGACTCGCCACCACCGCTTCACCACGAGCCTTACACCACGTAATCAGCGAGTTCGCGACGTCTACGGTGCTGTCGCCTTCCGCGACGGCCAGCGCACCGCCCGCACAGAAATCATTTTGCAAATCGACCAGTAACAGGGCGCGTTGCTTCATGGGACCTCCTTATTCGTCCGGCGTCAGTTCACCGCGCAGGTTTTGCATCATGGCGCGGCGAATGGAATCAATATCCAGATCCTGACTCAGTAAATAGTGAAGTTTAGTCAGCGTTGCCTCAACGGTCATATCGAAACCACTGATCACGCCAGCGTGCGCCAGAGCATTACCGGTGGCGTAGCCGCCCATATTGACCTTACCGGACATACACTGGGTGAGGTTGACCACCACAATCCCGCGATCGCTCGCCTCCTGAAGCTCTTTCAGGAACTCACCGTTCTGCGGGGCGTTACCCACACCATAGGAGCGCAGGATCAGCGCCTTCACCGGCTGGCGCAGGAAGTTGCGCACCACGTCGGCGGAAATACCCGGATAAATCGTCACCACGCCGATCGGCTGCGGGGTGATGGGGTGAACGATCAGTTCGCCTGCGGTATTCGGCGCGGGCGGCGTGCCCAGACGACGGATATGGATCCCCGCTTCCAGCAGCGGTTGCAGGTTAGGTGAGGCAAAAGCGTCAAAGCCGTCAGCGTGCGCTTTAGTGGTACGGTTCCCACGGTACAGCCGGTTGTTGAAGAACAGCGTTACCTCGTTGATCGGGTAATTAGCGGCCACGTACAGGGAGTTAAGCAGGTTGATCTGCCCGTCTGAACGCAGTTCCGCCAGCGGGATCTGCGAGCCGGTCACGATGACGGGCTTGCTCAGGTTCTCCAGCATGAAGGAGAGCGCCGAGGCGGTGAACGCCATGGTGTCGGTGCCGTGCAGGATCACGAAGCCGTCGTACTGGTCGTAATGGGCTTTAATATCGTCCGCAATATGCTGCCAGTCTTCCGGCGTCATGTCGGAGGAGTCCATCAGCGGCTCATATTCGTGGATGGTAAAGTCCGGCATTTCCGGACGGTGGAATTCAGGCATCAGCGCCAGCTGGCGCTGCAAGTGGCCGGAAACCGGGATATAGCCATTTTCTGAGCGCTGCATACCGATGGTACCGCCGGTATAGGCGACATAAATTGATTTCTTCTGCATGGTAATGAGTTCTTGTTCTTCAAAAGAAAAAATCCCCTCTTCACGGGAAGAGGGGACGATTTTAACGCACGTTCGCACAGGTCAGGCAAAACGCGTAACGGCTCTGTGGATCATTAAAGGCTGCGAGCTTGTCGCTCTCCGCTTTCATGGCTTTCGCCGCGGTCGCCACCGGCGCCGGCAGATAAGCCTGAAGCGCGTCCGGCAGCATGGCACGAACGGAGCCGGACATGCTGTCCATGACCATATCGAAGAACGTTGGTTCGTCCTGATAATAGTCCACGTGCCACTGCTTGAGCTTCGCCAGCTCCGCCGCTTTCTTCACGGCGTCGTCGAAGTCACCCAGACTGTCTACCAGGCCGTTGCTCTTCGCGTCCTGGCCGGTCCAGACGTGGCCCTGAGCGATCTGGTCAATCTGATCGGGCGTTTTTTTACGGGAGTCCGCAACCAGCGTGATGAAACGTTTATAGCCACTCTCAATGCTGAGCTGCATCATCTCAGACACCTCAGGCGGCAGGGATTTGGTGACGGACACATCCGCCAGCGGCGAGGTGGAAACGCCGTCGGTGTGGACGCCGAGATAATCCAGGCTGTCCTCTACGGTGTTGATCACGCCGAAGATGCCAATCGAGCCGGTCAGCGTGCTTGGGTTAGCCACAATGTAGTTGGCTGGCGTCGAGATCCAGTAACCCCCGGAAGCCGCCATACCGCCCATCGAGACCACTACCGGCTTGCCTGCGGCGCGCGCGGCGGCCAGTTCAGCACGGATCACTTCAGAGGCGCTGACGCTGCCGCCAGGGCTGTTCACCCGCAGGACAATCGCCTTCACTTTCGGATCCAGGCGCGCATCGCGGATCTGCGACGCGGTGGTGTCCCCGCCGACGTTCCCCGGCGTTTCTTCGCCGTCCATAATGGCCCCGTTAGCAAACACCACGGCGATGCTGTCACCGCTGTCGTCCGGCTTTTTCGCGGCGTAGTCATACATGCTGATGGCGCTGTAGTTTTTGTCCTCTTTACTCCAGCCGAACTGTTTGGTCAGCGCTTTTTCAATTTCAGCGCTGGAACCCAGCTGATCGACCAGTTTGTTATCAAGCGCGTATTTCGCTGTATCGCCGTCCACCTTGCGCAGGCCGTCCAGCACGCCGCGCGCGCCCGGGAAGACTTGCTCAGCGGTAATCTGACGGTTAGCGGCAATGGTGCCGAGGTAGTTCTGCCACAGTTCGCCGATCCAGCGGCTGTCCGCTTCACGGGCGGCAGGGGACATATCATCGCGGATAAACGGCTCCACGGCGGATTTATAGGTCCCGACGCGGAAGACGTGGGTGGTGACCTTCAGCTTGTCGAGCAGCGATTTGTAGTACAGACCGTTAGTGGCGAAGCCATGCAGATCGACCGTGCCCTGTGGCGAAAGCCAGATCTTATTGGCAAAGCTCGCCAGATAATATTGCCCCTGGGTGTAGCTGTCGCCAATGGCAATAACCGGCTTACCGCTGTCGCGGAATTCGCGCAGCGCTTTGCCGATGTACTGCATTGACGGCTGATCGGCCCCGGCAAAATCTTTCAGGTCCAGCACGATACCGGTAATGTTACGGTCGTCTTTGGCCTGGCGAATGGTGTCGACAATATCAAACAGGGAGTTTTCCTGAAGACGGTCTGACGTTGCGCCGAACAGCTGGCGGCCAATCACGCCCAGACGGTTGCTGGTCGATGGCTTATCAACAATCACCCCGGTGATATCGAGTAACAGCGCGCCGCGCGTCGAATGCTGCGACTGGTTTGCGTTGCTGATATGCATCCAGATACCTGCGCATACCAGGACCAGGAAGATGAAGAAGATGTTCATCACCAGGTTGCGGACGAAGTTGAGCAGTCGCCACGTCCATTTAAAGAAACCGGCAAAGATTCGCCAAAGGGTTCGCATGTATTCTCCCTAACCAGAAAAGGACTGTTTCCGTCGCCACGGGACGGTAATGTGCGGTTATCGTAATGACCCAACCGCCACTTGTCAGCAGGAATCGCCTGCCACGCTGTAACAAATTCTGCTGTCGTGTTAATTTTGTGAGTAAATTTCATGAAAGGAGTTAACCAATGGACGCACTTGAACTGCTTGTTAACCGTCGTAGCGCTTCCCGCCTGGCCGAACCGGCACCCGTCGGCGAGCAGCTGGAAAACATTCTGCGTGCCGGAATGCGTGCGCCGGACCATGGCACATTGCAGCCGTGGCACTTCTTTATTATTGAAGGCGAAGGGCGCGACCGCTTCAGCCAGCTGCTGGAGCAGGGGGCTGTTGCCGCAGGCCAGGATGAGAAGGGGATTGATAAAGCCCGCAACGCGCCGTTCCGTGCGCCGATGATCATCGCGGTAGTCGCAAAATGTCAGGCCGATCATAAAGTGCCGGTCTGGGAGCAGGAGATGTCTGCCGGTTGCGCGGTAATGGCAATGCAGATGGCCGCCGTTGCGCAGGGCTTTAACGGCATCTGGCGTACCGGGCCGCTGACCGGGAGCGCCGCCGTGCGGGAAGGCTTCTCCTGCGGCGAACATGATAAAATTGTCGGCTTCCTCTATCTCGGCACCCCGCAGCTTAAAGCCTCCAGCACCATTAGCGTGCCGGACACCACGCCTTTCGTCAGCCGTTTTTAATCACCCGCGCTAAACTGTCTGGATTCTGAGCATCCGCCGCAGAATTCAGACAGTCATACTTACCTCTTTATGGAATGAGCGCTACCATAGCGCGATTGAGATGACAGGAGACGTCCATGAGCGAGCAAACCATTCGTTTAACGCAATACAGCCACGGAGCCGGTTGCGGTTGTAAAATTTCCCCGAAAGTGCTGGAGACCATCCTGCACAGTGAGCAGGCGAAGTTTGTCGACCCGAACCTGCTTGTCGGTAACGAAACGCGTGACGATGCAGCGGTTTATGACTTAGGTAACGGCACCAGCATTATCAGCACCACTGACTTCTTTATGCCGATTGTCGACAACCCGTTCGACTTCGGGCGCATTGCGGCCACCAACGCCATCAGCGATATCTTTGCGATGGGCGGTAAACCGATTATGGCGATCGCCATTCTGGGCTGGCCGATTAACACCCTCCCGCCGGAGATTGCCCGCGACGTGATCGACGGCGGACGCTTTGCCTGCCAGCAGGCGGGTATTGCCCTGGCCGGTGGTCACTCTATCGATGCGCCGGAGCCGATCTTCGGCCTGGCCGTCACCGGCGTGGTGCCGACCGAGCGCGTGAAGCGCAACAGCACCGCGCAACCGGGCTGCAAACTGTTCCTCACCAAGCCGCTGGGCATTGGCGTACTGACGACCGCAGAGAAAAAATCCCTGCTGAAGCCCGAGCATATCGGTCTGGCAACGGAAGTGATGTGCCAGATGAACCTCGCCGGTGCGGCATTCGCCAATATCGACGGCGTGAAGGCCATGACCGACGTGACCGGTTTTGGTCTGCTGGGGCACCTCTCTGAAGTCTGTCAGGGCGCGGGCGTGCAGGCGCAGGTCTGGTATCAGGATGTGCCGAAGCTGCCGGGCGTGGAAGAGTACATTGCTCAGGGCGCGGTGCCGGGCGGGACGCAGCGCAACTTCGCCAGCTACGGCCATTTAATGGGCGAAATGCCGGAAGCGTGGCGTAACCTGCTGTGCGATCCGCAAACCTCCGGCGGCCTGTTGCTGGCGGTGACGCCGGAAGCTGAAGCTGACGTTCAGGCGACGGCTGCCGAGTTTGGCATCACCCTGACGGCCATTGGTGAGCTGGTGACCGCCCGTGGTGGTCGCCCGATGATTGAGATCCGTTAATTCGATGCGGTTGTTTATTGCCGAAAAGCCGAGTCTGGCGCGTGCCATCGCCGATGTGCTGCCCAAGCCGCATCGCAAAGGCGACGGCTTTATCGAATGCGGTAACGGGCAGGTGGTCACCTGGTGTATCGGTCACCTGCTTGAACAGGCGCAGCCGGATGTCTACGACAGCCGCTACGCCCGCTGGAATCTCAACGATCTGCCGATTGTGCCGGAAAAGTGGCGTCTCCAACCGCGTCCTTCCGTCACCAAACAGCTCAACGTCATTAAGCGCTTCCTGCATGAGGCGACGGAAGTGGTCCACGCGGGTGACCCGGACAGGGAAGGGCAACTGCTGGTCGATGAAGTGCTGGACTACCTGGAGCTGGCGCCGGAAAAGCGCCAGCAGGTGCAGCGCTGCCTGATCAACGACCTCAACCCGCAGGCGGTAGAGCGGGCCATTTCACGCCTGCGCGCCAACAGCGAATTTATTCCCCTGTGTGTCTCCGCGCTGGCGCGTGCCCGTGCGGACTGGCTGTACGGGATCAACATGACCCGCGCCTACACCATTCTCGGGCGCAACGCGGGTTATCAGGGCGTACTCTCCGTCGGTCGTGTCCAGACACCGGTGCTGGGGCTGGTGGTGCGTCGCGACGAAGAGATCGAAAATTTCGTCGCCAAAGACTTCTTCGAAGTCAAAGCGCATATCGTCACGCCGAAAGACGAACGCTTTACCGCCGTCTGGCAGCCAAGCGATGCCTGTGAGTCATATCAGGACGAAGAGGGACGGCTGCTGCATCGCCCGCTGGCGGAGCACGTGGTCAACCGCATTACCGGCCAGCCCGCGATCGTCACCAGCTATAACGACAAACGGGAATCAGAGCCCGCACCGCTGCCGTTCTCCCTTTCGGCGTTGCAGATTGAGGCGGCTAAGCGCTTTGGTCTTAGCGCGCAGAACGTGCTCGATATCTGCCAGAAGCTCTACGAAACCCACAAGCTGATCACCTATCCGCGTTCGGACAGCCGCTATCTGCCGGAAGAACACTTCGCCGGACGCCACTCGGTGATGAATGCCATTGGCGTCCATGCGCCGGATCTGTTGCCGCAACCGGCGGTAAACCCGGATACCCATAACCGCTGCTGGGACGACAAAAAAGTCGATGCCCACCACGCGATAATCCCGACGGCGCGCACCAGCAACGTCAACCTGACCGACAACGAAGCAAAGGTCTATAACCTGATCGCGCGTCAGTATCTGATGCAGTTCTGCCCGGACGCGGTGTTCCGCAAGTGCGTTATTGAACTGGACATTGCCAAAGGCAAATTTATCGCCAAAGCGCGTTTCCTTGCGGAAGCGGGCTGGCGCACGCTGCTTGGCAACAAAGAGCGTGACGAAGAGAACGACGGCACGCCGCTGCCGGTGGTGGCGAAAGATGATGAACTGCTGTGCGAGAAGGGCGAAGTGGTTGAACGTCAGACCCAGCCGCCGCGCCATTTCACCGACGCGACGCTGCTGTCGGCCATGACCGGCATCGCCCGCTTTGTGCAGGATAAAGATCTGAAGAAGATCCTCCGCGCCACCGACGGTCTGGGGACGGAGGCGACCCGCGCGGGGATCATCGAACTGCTCTTTAAGCGCGGCTTCCTGGAGAAAAAGGGACGTTACATCCATTCAACAGAACCGGGCCGGGCGCTAATTCATTCGCTGCCGGAGCTGGCCGCCAGGCCGGACATGACCGCGCACTGGGAGTCGGTGCTGACGCAGATCAGCGAAAAGCAGTGCCGCTATCAGGACTTTATGCAGCCGCTGGTAGGGACGCTTTATCAGCTGATCGATCAGGCGCGCAGTACGCCAGTTAAGCGATTCCGGGGAATGGTCGCCCCGGGCGGCGGGGCGAAGAAACCGTTCAAAAAGAAGAAAAGCGCAACCAAAAATACAACCGCTTAAACCGTAGGCCGGGTAAGGCGAAGCCGCCACCCGGCGAAAAGCCCGGTGGCGCTAACGCTTACCGGGCCTACAAGGGCGAGAATGCAGCGAAACTAAATCACACCCTGTCCGATCATCGCATCGGCCACCTTCACGAACCCGGCGATATTCGCCCCGCGCACGTAGTTAGTTTGCGAAGCCTCGCCGCCGTACTCCACGCAGGCGTGATGAATATCGAGCATGATGTGGTGCAGACGGGCATCCACTTTCTCTGCCTTCCAGCCCATTCTCGCGGCGTTTTGCGCCATTTCCAGACCGGATGTTGCCACGCCGCCAGCGTTCGCCGCCTTGCCTGGCGCAAACAGTACGCCCGCGTCCAGGAACAGGTCGGTCGCTTCAATGGTGGTGGGCATATTTGCCCCTTCCGCTACCGCTTTCACGCCATTGCTAATCAGCGTCCGGGCGGCATCCACGTCCAGTTCGTTTTGCGTCGCGCACGGCAGGGCGATATCCACGGGCACGCCCCACGGCTGTTTACCTTCCAGATAGGTCAGGCCAAATTCACGGGCATAATCCGCTACCCGACCGTCACGGCTGGCTTTGATTTCGCACAGACGCGCCAGTTTTTCTGCCGTAAAGCCAGCTTCATCCACCACGGTACCGCTGGAGTCGGAGGCGGTCACCACGCGCGCGCCAAACGCCATCGCTTTCTCGATAGCGTACTGCGCCACGTTGCCGGAGCCGGAGACCGCCACGCGCATTCCCTCGAAGCTCAGCCCGTGACGCTTAAGCATCGCTTCAGTGAAATAGACCAGACCGTAACCCGTCGCTTCCGGGCGAATCAGGCTACCGCCAAACGACAGACCTTTGCCGGTAAAGACGCAGGCGCTGTTGTTGGAGAGCTTTTTCATCATCCCGGCCATAAAGCCCACTTCACGCCCCCCCACACCGATATCCCCGGCAGGAACGTCGGTGTCCGGCCCAAGGTGGCGATAGAGCTCAGTGACCAGCGCCTGGCAGAAGCGCATCACTTCGCCTTCGCTCTTGCCTTTCGGATCGAAATCACTCCCGCCTTTACCGCCGCCCATCGGCAGGGTAGTGAGCGCATTTTTAAAGGTCTGCTCGAAGCCGAGGAATTTCAGAATCGACAGGTTCACCGAGGGGTGGAAGCGCATCCCGCCCTTAAACGGCCCAATGGCGGAGTTAAACTGCACGCGCCACGCGCGGTTGACCTGCACCTGATTGCGGTCGTCCACCCACGCCACGCGGAACTGGATGACGCGCTCCGGCTCTACCAGACGTTCAAGCAGCGCCATCTGACGGTAACGCGGATTTTCCTCAAGGAAGGGCCACAGGGTGGTCATGACTTCACGAACGGCCTGGGCAAACTCGCTTTGGTGCGGGTCGCGCTGCTGAACATGGGCAAGAAAGCTTTCCAGAGAGCGTGTCTGATCCATAGATATAAGAACCTCTTATAATAATTTACGCGTGTGGCGGAGATGTTTTGTGTCGTTTTTTTGACTATACCACCCGCACCGCTTTGAGAGGCAAGCAGAAATTTATGCCGCAAGGGAAATTAATGACAGGGCGCGCGTCATAACCAAAAGCGATGACGAGATAAATTAAAGATCCCGTCCGGATCGACCGTTATAGATATAAATGATGCAAAGGAAATAAAGTCTATGAACCGTTACGCAATGGCCGCGTTATGTTTGATGGTGTCCACCGGGGCACAGGCTGACCGCATTCGCCCGGATGTCGAGGTCAACGTGCCGCCAGAGGTCTTTAGCGCTGGCGGCCAGCGTGCGCAGCCGTGTAATCAGTGCTGTATCTATCAGGATCAAAACTATTCCGAAGGCGCAGTGGTCAGGGCGGATGGCGTACTGTTGCAGTGCCAGCGTGATGAACGCACCCTCAGTACAAACCCGCTGGTCTGGCGTCGCGTAAAAGAATAAACGCTTCCAGCAGCGGTATATCCGCCGGGGCTAAATCATACGTGAACGCGTCTTCTGGCGTGCACCATACCAGCGCCGAGTGATAATGCGCCTTCAGCTCACCGCAAAATTCAGGCACATGCCAGGCGTGGAGGTGAATCAGCCGCTGCGACACCTCCCGCTGGTGGCTTGCCACATACTGCGCGGGCACGGCCTCAATGCCGAGCTCTTCACGCAGTTCGCGGATCAGCGCTTCCGGCTGGGTCTCACCGGCTTCAACCTTCCCGCCCGCAAATTCCCACATTCCTGGCTGATCGGCATGTTCGGGACGCTGCGCCAGCAAAATTTTGCCCTCTTTTTCGAGGATGGCCGCAACCACATCGAGTGTTTTCAGCATGTTCGTCAATAATTAATAGCGAAAAAAGACATATTATCGTGCCCTTCCAAAGAGTCCAGTCATCAGGAGAATCAGGTGAAAGAGACATCCGCCTGGGTTGCGCCCATGGAAACCCTTCCCGTCAGCCTCAGCCCCATTGCCGCCATGCAGAAAAAACACTTCGGCGCGGTGCTGAACCCCACGCGCTGGTGGGGGCGTATGCCGCGTCTTTTCTGGCTGGTGGCGCTGTTTGTCGGCTATCTGGAGCGGCGCAAGGCGCGTTTGACGCCAGTTCTGCGATCGCTGCTAATGACGCGGGTCTCGCAGATCTGCCACTGCGCATTTTGTATTGATGCCAACAGCCTGCGTCTGGCCGAGCGGAGCGGGGCGCTGGATAAAGTGCAGGCCGTCAGCGACTGGCAAAACTCCACCCTGTTCAGCGAAGAGGAGCGCGCGGCGCTGGCCTATGCGGAAGCGGTCACCGCCACACCGCCTCAGGTGGATGAAAATATCAAAAGTCTGCTGAAGCGCCATTTTACGGAAGAGACCATCACCGAAATGACGGCTCTGATTGCCTTTCAGAATCTTTCCGCCCGCTTTAACGCCGCGCTGGATATCCCGGCTCAGGGGCTGTGCGCCACGTTTAAAGGTAAACCGCATGCTGGATAAACATCTGCACCCCCGGCTGAAACCCGGGTTAAATCAGCTGGCCGCCGCGCTGGATAAACCGTTTATCACGCCTGATGGCTTAACGCTCGCCGGGTTTGCGATTGGCGTGCTGGCGTTACCGTTTCTGGCGCTGGGCTGGTATCCGGCGGCGCTGATCGCCATTGTGCTGAACCGGCTGCTGGATGGTCTGGACGGCGCGCTGGCGCGTCGCCGTGGCCTGACGGACGCGGGAGGATTTCTTGATATCGCCCTCGACTTCCTGTTCTACGCCCTGGTGCCGTTTGGCTTCGCGCTGGCCGCCCCGGCTGATAATGCGATCGCCGCCGCCTGGCTGCTGTTCGCGTTTATGGGGACGGGCAGCAGCTTCCTGGCCTTTGCCGCGCTGGCGGGGAAGCATGATATCGACAACCCCGGCTACGCGCACAAGTCGCTTTATTACATTGGAGGATTAACGGAAGGAACGGAGACTATCGCGCTGTTTGTGCTGTGCTGCCTGTTTCCGGCGCATTTCGCGCTCTTTGCCTGGACGTTTGGCGCGTTGTGCTGGCTGACCACCACAACGCGCATCTGGAGCGGTTATATCACGCTGAAATCACTTCCCCGCTAGCGTGCGCTCTCCGGTCCGCGCTCCCCGGTGGAGACCGGGTTCTGCGGATGGCTGCTCCATTCGTACCAACCGCCGTCGTAGACGGCAACGTTCTGCCAGCCCATGGCGCGGGCGTACATAAAGGCTTCAGACGCGCGCCAGCCAGTACCACAGTAAAACGCAACGTGCTGCTCCGGCAGGATATTCCATGTTTTCCACATGGCGGCAATATCATCGGCGCTGCGCATGGTGCCATCCGGATTGTGGAAATCTTCCATGTGGGTCGCGTCGCTGCCCGCATGGCCCCAGCGCGCACCGGCAATTTCACCTTTTGGTTTGATATAGCTGTAGCCGCTGGTTTCACCGATAAACTCTGGCCAGGAACGAATGCTCACCAGCGAGGCGTCCTGACGGTGCAGCATTCTGCGGGCCTGCTCCATATCCACCATCAGCCGGGGCTGGCCCGGGATCGGCGCGCCAAAATCAGGGGCTGGCTTCACCTTTGCAGGCGCTCCGCGCTCAACGGGCAGGCTGGCGTCGGACCACGCCTTCCAGCCGCCATCCAGAATTCGCACATCCTTCACGCCCGCGTAGAGCATGATCTGCGCCACGCGCGCGGCGGCATACACGTCGCGACCGTACAGAATGACGGTGGTATCGTGACGGATCCCGTGCTTCGCCAGCATCGCTTTCAGCTTTTCGTCAGAGACCTTATTCCACAGCGGTTCGCTTTCCACTTCATTGGTGTCGATATAGCCCGCACCGGGAATGTGGCTCAGGAGATAAAGCTTCGGCGCACCCCAGCCAGCCTCGATCACCTTCCATTCTCCGGCTGGTGCGGCGGTAACGGGTTTGCCCTGCTGCAACTGGCGGATCCACTGCGGATAAACCAGCTGTTCGAAATGCGCCAGACGTTGCAGACGATCGGATTGTTGCAGGGCATCGCTCAGGGTGGAGACGTGGGTAAAGCCCGCTTTCTCCAGCCGCGTTTTGACGGTCTGGTTGTCATCATCGTTGCCATAGAGCGCAACCGGCATGTCTGGCGTAAGCCGATGTTGTTTTGCCCAGCCGCTGAGCTGTTCATCGCTCATTGCCCCAAGCCAGCTGGCAGAGAGGTTAAGCGCGGCGGGTTCATGCCCGGACGTTCCGCTCAGGGTCTGCGGCCAGCCGTTATAGAACGCACTGACGCGCGTATCAATTACCGCGCCGTTTTGCGTCCGGAGCTGAGCCAGGGTGAGGGAGTGGGGCATATCAGCCGCCATGGAGGAGAGTGAGGCGAGGCCGCAGATCAGGGCCAGCGCGGTCAGTTGAGAAACACGTTTCATCGAAAAACCTGACGTCATTAAAAGAGGGGGGCATTGTCGTCTCTCCTGAAGCCAAAAACATTGCGTTAGCACATTATTGCCAGCGAGAAATCTCAATTACCTCCCCGCCGGGCGGAATATCGTCCTCATCATGCGTGACCAGCACCACCGGGATCCTGCGCTGGCGAGTGACCTCGAATACCCACGCCCGGAATGAGGCGCGCAGCGTTTTATCCAGTCGACTGAACGGCTCGTCGAGCAGCAATGCCTGCGGCTGGGCGAGAAGGGCGCGCAACAGGCTGACCCGGGCGCGCTCGCCGCCGGAAAGGGTGGCCGGATCGCTGGTGTAGTGGTTTGCCAGCCCGGCAGTCTCCAGGGCCTGCTCGACCGCGTTGCGGCGGGCGCGCCCGACGATGTGCGCCGGCAGCGCCAGCATCAGGTTTTGCCCTACGCTAAAGGCGTCAAACAACAGGGCATCCTGAAACAGAATGCCGATCCCGCGCGTTTCCACGGGGAGCAGATCGCAGCGACGATCGTTCAGCCACAGCTCGCCGTGCGCCTTAAAATCAGCGGATAACGCCCCTACCATCCAGGCGAAAAGGGTCGATTTCCCACTCCCGGAGGGTCCCATCAGCGTGACGATCTCCCCCGCCGGGACACGGAAGTTGACCTCACGTAAGAGTGGCGCAATGGTGAGATTTTTCACGGTCAGCATTAACGTAATCCTTGTCTGTGACGGCCCACGAGCCGGGAGAGCAGCGCGGCAAGGGCAAATACGCTGCTGGTCAACAGCAACAGACCCAGCGCCCGGCTGGCGAGGATCGGAATGCTGCCGCCGCTGCTGAGGGCGACCGCCTCCGTCGTCAGGGTGGTGAAACGTCCCGCTCCCAGCCAGAGGGTCGGCATGTACTGGGCCATGCTCACGGAAAAGCCGGTGGCAAAGGCCAGCAGGGCCGGACGAATCATCAGGGGGCATTTTACCAACCAGAAAATTTTCGCCTGTCGCCAGCCCAGCGTTCTGGCGGTGAGGATAAGCCGGGGATCGAGCCTGCGCCAGGCCGGTTGCAGCACCAGGAGCATCCACGGGAGAACCCAGAGCATATGGCTCCAGAGCACCGCAGCGTACTGGCCGTCGATGCCCAGCCACAGCGCCACGGCATACTGCCCGGACACGAGGGGCAGCGCCGGAAGGGCGAGCGGCAGCCAGACCCACACCGCGCCGCGCTGGGGTCCCCACTCAAGCCAGAGCATGAGGATGGTCAGCGCTGTCAGGCTGGACAGCAGCCCCAGTGAAAGGCTGTCGCTGACGGGGCCGATGTCGTCCCGGCGTGCCAGCATCAGCAGAACCAGCGCACAGAGCACGCCGCACAGCGGCAGTAACCCGCCCAGCGTCCGTGCGGGCAGCGCGCTATGCGAAGCGCGACGTACCCCGGAGGGGTCAGGCTGGGCGCGCCGCCATGCCGTCCAGAAGCCGTATCCCACCGCGGCAAGCGCCGCCAGCAGCAGGAGCAACACCAGACACAGCAGCGTTCCCTTTGTTTGCTGCTGCGCATCGCCCTGGGTGAGCCACTGCCAGGCCAGCACCGCCAGCGTCGGCGGGTTGCCCGGCCCGAGCACGATCGCCACATCCACCACGGAAAGCGACCAGGCCAGCACCGCCAGCATCACGGCGCCCAGCGCGGGGGCAATGGCCGGGAGGACGAGCCAGTTGAGCGCCTGCATGCGTCCGTAGCCGAAGGTATGCAGGACAATTTTCTGCTGTGCGAGGCGCTTTTCAGGCAGCGCGGCGTAAATTGCCCACAGAACGAACGCGCTCTCTTTGACCGCAAGCGTCAGGCCAAGCCCGATACCGTAGCGGTCAAGCTGCGGCGAACAGACTGTACAGATCCGGTAAAACTGCCCCCCTTCCGCAAACAGCAGCAGCGCGCTGGTGGCGAAGGCGACGTGCGGCACGGCTAACAGCCACGGCAGACGGGTGCTCAGGCGCTGCCAGCCTTCACCCGGCCAGAGAAGCGCAAGCAGGATCAGGGCGATAAACAGTGAGCCCAGCGTCGCGATAAGCGTGGAAACCAGCGTGGCGGCCAGCGCCTGCGGCAGCTGCGGGTCGGCAAACATCGCCGCCCAGTTGCCGGGAGAAAACGCCGGGGCCAGCAGCATGCCGCTGGCGGGAAGCAGGGGCAGATAGATGACCACCATTGCCGCCCAGACCAGCCCGCTTAGCGGGTTCCGTAGCGGCGAAGCCATTCCTGCTCCAGGGCGTTAACCCAGGCGGCGTGCGGTTCGGGAAGCACATCAGGCGTGCCTGAGGGGGTAAAGGCGCGAAGCTGTTTTGCCGCTTTCGCAGGCAGTTTTTCGCCATCCAGCACGCTCGGGTCACCCCAGACGGCAGGATTGGCTTTGCGGATCTGCGCCTGCGGTGACAGCAGGAAATTGGCCACTACCTTCGCGCCTGCGCTCGCGCTGGCGTTTGCCGGGATAGCGACAAAATGGACGTTGCCGATCATGCCTTTGAGAAAGCCGAAACTGTAGCTGTCGGCAGGCAGTTCACCGCTCGCCACCTTTTGCATCGCATGGGCGGGGTTAAAGGTGAGCGACAGGTTCAGACTGCCGCTGGCCAGCAGCGTATCCATTCGTGCAGGCGACGGAGGAAAATCGTTCCCTTCGCGCCACAGCAGGGGGTGCAGCGTATCAAGGTAATCCCACAGCGGCGCGGTGACCTGCGCAAAGGTACTGTCTGGCGCGTTTTTTAGCGCCTCCGGATGGGCGGTCAGCGCCAGCAGTAGCTGTTCAAGAAACGCCGTGCCGGTAAAATCCGGTGGTCGCGGATAGCTCACCTTACCTGGGTGCTGTCGGGCGTATACCAGCAGCGCGTGGGGATCTGCCGGTGGCGTCGGCGTACTCGCTTTACGGGCGATAAAGGTTAATTGCGCGCCGCCCCACGGGGATTCTGCCCCATCGGTCGGGATGGCAAAATCTTCCGTTACCGGTTTACGGGTATCGACGTAGCGCCAGTTGGGCAGGGTTTGCGCCCAGCCGGTGAGCAGCAGGTTTGCCGCTTTCAGGTTGCGGAAGTTTTCCCCGTTTACCCAGAGCAGATCCACCGACCCGTTACTCTTGCGTCCTGCGGCCTGTTCCGTCTGGATCCGCTTCACCGCGTCGGCGGCATCGGCCAGATGAACGATCTTCAGGTTGATGGCGTAGTGCGTTTTCATCTCGCCGCTCACCCAGTCGAGGTAGCGGTTAACGGCCTCGTCACCGCCCCAGGCGTTAAACCAGACGGTCTGCCCGGTGGCCTGTTGCTGAATGGATTGCCAGCTCTCTGCGGCGAAGGCAGAGGTTGCCAGCAGCAGACTCGTCAGAAACGCGCAAAAACGCACCCGGCGCATAATGCCTCACTTTTTAATCGAAGGGATGTAACGGGAAAACAGCCAGCGAGTGACCAGCGGTAATAACCCTAACAGTGTAAAGGCGAACAGCAGTCCCGGCGACAGAATATCGCGCAGCGAGGTGAGTTTCCCCAGCTCGCGTCCGGCGTTCAGATAAATGACGGTGGCAGGCAGCATTGCAAGCTGGCTGACCCACCAGTAGTGACGCACCCTGAGACGGGTTAGCCCCATCAGCAAATTGACCAGAAAGAACGGGAACAACGGCATCAGGCGCAGGGCAAAAAGGTAGCGCGCGCCGTCGCGATCCATCCCCGCATCGATCGTGCTCATCTGTGCGTCAAAGCGCCGCTGCACCCAGTCACGCAGCAGATAACGGCTGACGAGCATGGCAAGCGTGGCGCCGAGCGTCGAGGCAAATGACACCAACAGCGTCGCCTCCCACAGGCTGAAAAGCGCCCCGCCGAGCAGCGTCAGAAGCGCGGCTCCGGGGATCGACAGCGCGGAGAGCAGAACGTAAACCGCAAAATAGATCAGCGCGCTCTGAAGGGGCGCCTGCTCCACACGATCGAGCAACGTTTGCTGGTGCATTTTTAGCGTGTCGAGGGAGAGCATGCCTGGAGGAAGCAAAACAATGGTCAAAACAAATGCGCCCAGAAGGGCGCACAGAAGACTGATTTTTTTAATATTCACTGAAGTTTACAGCTTGAACGTTGCCCATACCGGCGCATGGTCGGACGGCTTTTCCATACTACGGATGTCATAGTCGATACCGGTTTCGATGCAGCGTTCGGCCAGGGGGGCGCTCGCCAGCAGCAGATCAATACGCAGGCCCCGGTTGTCATCGAAGCCTTTAGAGCGATAGTCAAACCACGAGAAGCGATCCTGCGTCGCCGGGTTAGCCGTGCGGAAAGTATCCACCAGCCCCCAACCCAGCAGGCGCTCCATCCACTCGCGCTCCTCCGGCAGGAAAGAGCATTTGCCGGTGCGCAGCCAGCGCTTACGGTTCTCTTCGCCAATACCGATATCCAGATCCGTCGGGCTGATATTCATGTCGCCCATGATCAGCACCGGGTTTTCTTTTTTGAGTTCGGTTGTCAGGTAGTTTTGCAGATCCTGATAAAACTTCGCTTTGGCCGGGAATTTGGTTTCATGATCGCGGCTTTCACCCTGCGGGAAATAGCCGTTGATGACGGTCACATTGCCGAGCGCGGAAGGAATTTCCGCCATGATGATGCGGCGTTGCGCCTCTTCATCGTCACCCGGGAAGCCACGACGCACCGACACCGGCGTATCTTTGGTCAGCAGCGCAACGCCGTAGTGGCCTTTCTGACCGTGGTAAAAAACGTTATAGCCCAGCTTCGCTACCTCTTCGAGCGGGAACATATCGTCGTGAACTTTTGTCTCCTGCAAGCCGATCACATCTGGCTGATGTTGCTCAACAATCGCTTCAAGCTGGTGAGGGCGGGCACGCAGGCCGTTGATATTAAAAGAGACAAATTTCATAGTCGCTGCCAATGCAAGGTGAATAGTGCAAGGATGGTAGCAGAATTTACGTCGTCTGTTATCCGCTTCGCCCAATTACTGCGACAGATAATGCCGACGGTGCAATATTTGCACCATTTCGGCGCGTTTTGCCCTCGAACAGGGCGCAAAGCACCGATAAATTTCGCGAGCGATCACAATTCCAGAATTATATTTGGCCTCTGCATACTCTTTCTTGTTTTCATGCGGCAAAGCGCCGCTTGCCGTAAAAATATTCACTATTTATGCATTATCAGTGAATAATTCCATATTGTAACTCATTGATATTCTGTTACCCCAACCCGTTTATGCATTTTTATCGCTGGCTGGCACGAACACTGCAATCTACATTCACAATGCAAACACTCAATTATTTAACATTTAAACAACCTTTTATTTACCGGATGAGGTCGCTATGTCTCTGTCAGTTACGCGTGAAAATTTCGATGAATGGATGATGCCGGTATACGCTCCGGCGGCTTTTATTCCGGTACGTGGGGAAGGCTCTCGCCTGTGGGATCAGCAGGGCAAAGAGTATATCGACTTTGCGGGTGGGATTGCGGTAAATGCGCTGGGGCATGCAAACCCGGCGCTGCGGCAGGCGCTGAATGACCAGGCGGCGAAATTCTGGCATACCGGCAACGGTTATACCAACGAACCGGCATTGCGTCTGGCGAAGAAGCTGATCGACGCCACCTTCGCAGACAAAGTCTTTTTCTGTAACTCCGGCGCGGAAGCGAACGAAGCGGCGCTGAAGCTGGCGCGCAAATATGCGCACGATAAATTCGGCGCGCACAAGAGCGGCATCGTAGCCTTTAAAAATGCTTTCCATGGCCGCACGCTGTTTACCGTCAGTGCGGGTGGTCAGCCCTCATATTCTCAGGATTTTGCGCCGCTGCCGCCGGATATCCGTCATGCGGCGTATAACGATTTACACTCTGCCAGCGAGCTGATTGACGACACCACCTGTGCGGTGATTGTCGAGCCCATGCAGGGGGAAGGCGGCGTCATGCCCGCCCAGAAAGCGTTCCTGCAAGGGCTGCGCGAGCTGTGCGATCGGCATAACGCGGTCCTGATTTTTGACGAAGTCCAGACCGGCGTGGGCCGCACGGGTGAGCTGTACGCCTACATGCACTATGGCGTGACCCCGGATGTGCTCTCAACAGCCAAAGCGCTCGGCGGCGGTTTCCCGGTGGGGGCGATGCTGACCACCGATAAATTCGCCAGCGTGATGACCGTGGGCACCCATGGCACCACATACGGCGGCAACCCGCTGGCAACCGCTGTCGCCGGACAGGTGCTGGATATCATCAACACCCCTGAGGTGCTGAACGGCGTGAAGCAGCGTCACCAGTGGTTTGTTGAGCGCCTTACCGCCATCAATAACCAGACCGGCCTGTTCAAAGAGATCCGCGGTCTGGGGCTGTTAATAGGTTGTGAGCTTGCCCCTGAGTTTGCCGGCAAAGCGAAGCTGATTTCACAGGAAGCGGCAAAGCAGGGCGTAATGGTGCTGATTGCCGGTGCTAACGTGGTGCGGTTTGCCCCTGCGCTGATCGTCAGCGAGGAAGAGGTCAGAACCGGGTTAGATCGTTTTGCGCTAGCCTGCGAACAGGTGAAGTCCGGGGTGTCATCATGATGGTCATCCGTCCCGTTGCGCACGGCGATCTTGCCGGGCTTATGCAGCTTGCCGGTAAGACAGGGGGCGGGCTGACCTCGCTGCCTGCCGATGAAAAAACGCTGTCGGCGCGCATTGAGCGCGCCCTGCAAACCTGGCAGGGGACGTTGCCAAAAAGCGAACAGGGCTATGTGTTCGTGCTGGAAGATACCGACACGGGAGCCGTGGCGGGGATTTGCGCTATCGAGGTGGCCGTCGGGCTTAACGATCCGTGGTACAACTACCGGGTCGGCACGATGGTCCACGCCTCGAAAGAGCTGAACGTTTACAACGCGCTGCCGACGCTCTTCCTCTGTAATGACCATACCGGCGCCAGCGAACTCTGCACCCTGTTTCTCGATCCGGACTGGCGCAAAGAGGGCAACGGTTATCTGCTCTCCAAATCGCGCTTTATGTTTATGGCCGCCTTTCGCGACCGCTTCAACGAAAAAGTGGTCGCGGAGATGCGCGGCGTAATTGATGAGACGGGCTACTCGCCGTTCTGGGAGAGTCTGGGCGAACGCTTCTTCTCCATGGAATTTAGCCGGGCGGATTACCTGTGCGGTACCGGTCAGAAGGCGTTTATCGCCGAGCTGATGCCGAAGCATCCTATTTATACCCATTTCTTAACGCCTGAAGCGCAGGCGGTGATCGGCGAAGTTCACCCGCAAACCGCCCCGGCCCGCGCAGTGCTGGAGAAAGAGGGATTTCGCTACCGTAACTACGTCGACATCTTCGACGGCGGCCCGACGCTGGAATGCGACATTGACCGCGTTCGCGCCATCCGTAAAAGCCGCCTGGTTGAGGTTTCAGAAGGCCAGCCCGCGCCGGGCGAGTGGCCAGCCTGCCTGGTCTCGAACGAGAATTACACCAACTTCCGCGCCATGCTGGTGCGAACCAACCCATCATGCGAGCGTCTGGTACTGACGGCTGCGCAACTGGATGCCCTGAAATGTAACGCTGGCGACACGGTTCGCCTGGTGCGGCTCTGCCCGGAGGAGAAAACAGCATGACTCTATGGATTAACGGTGACTGGGTAACGGGCGAAGGTGACGCGCGGACAAAAACTAACCCGGTCGGCCAGGAGGTGCTCTGGTCGGGGAACGACGCCAGCGCCGGGCAGGTTGAGCAGGCCTGCCAGGCTGCACGCCGCGCGTTTCCGGCATGGGCGAAACGGCCATTCTCCGAGCGCCAGGCGCTGGTTGAGAAATTTGCTGCGCTGCTGGAGGCCAATAAAGCCGAGCTGACCCGCATCATTGCCTGCGAAACCAGCAAGCCGCGCTGGGAGGCAACAACCGAAGTCACGGCGATGATCAACAAAATCGCGATATCGGTGAAGGCGTACCATACCCGCACCGGCGAGCAGCATACCGAGATGCCAGACGGCGCCGCCACGCTGCGCCACCGTCCGCACGGGGTGCTGGCGGTGTTTGGCCCGTATAACTTCCCCGGACATCTGCCGAACGGGCACATTGTGCCTGCGCTGCTGGCGGGGAATACCGTCATCTTCAAGCCGAGTGAGTTAACCCCCTTAACCGGAGAAGCAGTCATAAAACTCTGGGAGCAGGCGGGGCTGCCGCCGGGGGTGCTGAATCTGGTGCAGGGCGGGCGTGAAACAGGTCAGGCGCTGAGTGCGCTGAGCGACATTGACGGTCTGCTGTTCACCGGCAGTGCCGGAACGGGGTATCAGCTGCATCGTCAGCTGGCGGGGCAGCCGGAAAAAATTCTGGCGCTGGAGATGGGCGGCAACAACCCGCTGATTGTGGAAGATCCGGATGATATCGATGCCGCGGTCCATCTGACCATTCAGTCGGCGTTCATTACCGCCGGACAGCGCTGCACCTGCGCCCGCCGCCTGCTGGTTAAGCGCGGCGCGCAGGGGGATGCGTTCCTGAAGCGTCTGGTGGAGGTGAGCGCGCGTCTGGTTCCCGCGAAATGGGATGCCGAGCCGCAGCCGTTTATCGGCGGGCTGATCTCCGCGCAGGCGGCGCTGAACGTGCTGAAAGCGTGGCAGGAGCACGTGGCGCGTGGGGCGAAAACCCTGCTGGAGCCGAAACAGGTAACGCCGGGCACGTCGCTGCTGACGCCGGGGATTATTGAGATGAGTGCGACGAGCCACGTGCCGGATGAAGAGGTCTTTGGCCCGCTGCTGTGCGTCTGGCGCTATGACGATTTTGAGTCGGCGATCGAGATGGCCAACAACACCCGCTACGGCCTGTCGAGCGGCCTGATATCGCCGCATCGCGAGAAATTCGAACAACTGCTGCTGGAAGCGCGCGCCGGGATCGTGAACTGGAACAAACCGCTGACCGGTGCGGCGAGCACCGCGCCGTTTGGTGGCGTAGGGGCGTCGGGCAACCATCGCGCCAGCGCCTGGTATGCCGCCGATTACTGCGCGTGGCCGATGGCAAGCCTGGAAACCCCGGCGCTGACGCTGCCGGAGACGCTGAATCCAGGGCTGGATTTTACAGAGGGTGACGCCCATGAAAGCGCGTGAGGTTAACTTTGACGGCCTCGTGGGGCTGACGCACCACTATGCCGGGCTGTCGTTCGGTAATGAAGCCTCGACGAAGCACCGTTTCCAGGTCTCGAACCCGAAGCTGGCGGCGAAGCAGGGTCTGTTGAAAATGAAGGCGCTGTCCGATGCCGGTTTCCCGCAGGCGGTGATCCCGCCTCAGGAGCGACCAAACGTGGACGTGCTGCGCCAGCTGGGGTTCAGCGGTACGGATGAACAGGTGGTGGAAAAAGCAGGCACGCAGACGCCACACCTGCTTTCGGCGGCCAGTTCAGCCTCCTCGATGTGGGTGGCGAATGCCGCCACCGTTGCGCCGTCGGCGGATACGCTGGACGGCAAAGTGCATCTGACCGTTGCTAACCTGAACAACAAATTCCACCGCGCCAGCGAAGCGGAGACAACCGGGCGCGTGCTGCGCGCCATTTTTAATCATGAAGCGCATTTCGAGGTGCATTCGGCGCTGCCGCAGGTCGCGATGTTTGGCGATGAAGGGGCGGCAAACCACAACCGTCTGGGCGGCGACTATGGCGAGCCGGGTTTGCAGCTGTTTATCTATGGACGGGAAGAGGGCGGCCACGCCGCGCCGGTTCGTTATCCGGCGAGACAAACTTTAGCCGCAAGCCAGGCGGTTGCGCGGCTGAACCAGGTTAATCCTTCTCAGGTGATTTTTGCCCAGCAAAATCCGCAGGTGATCGACCAGGGCGTGTTTCATAACGACGTCATTGCCGTTTCCAACCGTCAGGTGCTGTTCTGCCACGAGCAGGCGTTTGCCCATCAGGAAAAGTTGCTGGCCACGCTGCGCGAACGCGTGCCGGGATTTATGCCGATTCAGGTGCCCACGCAGGCGGTAAGCGTGCAGGATGCGGTCGAAACGTATCTGTTCAACAGCCAGCTGCTGAGCCGGGATGATGGCAGCATGATGCTGGTGCTGCCGCAGGAGTCCCGCAACCATCAGGGCGTCTGGCGCTATCTGAGCGAACTGGTGCAGGCGGATAACCCGATTGATGAACTGCGCGTGTTTGATCTGCGGGAAAGTATGGCCAACGGCGGGGGACCGGCGTGCCTGCGACTGCGCGTGGTGTTAACGCCGGAGGAGATGCAGGCCATGAATCCGGCGGTGATGATGAACGACACGCTGTTCAATACCCTCAATGACTGGGTGGACCGCTATTATCGCGACCGTCTGGTTCAGGCCGATCTGGTTGATCCGCAGCTGCTGCGCGAAGGCCGCGAGGCGCTGGATGCATTATCGACCATCCTGCAACTGGGATCGGTTTATCCGTTCCAGCGCTAAGGAGATGATATGGAAAACTTACTGGCGCTGACGCTGGCCGAAGAGACACCGGAGCGGCAAGAGGGGGAAGGCCCCTCGTTCCACTGGCGATGGCTGGGGCCGGGCATGCTTGAACTGACGCCGACGGGGGAATATGACCTGTCGCTGCTGCTTTCGACCGGCATTCACGGAAACGAAACCGCGCCCGTGGAGATTGTCGATCTTTTGCTGCGCGCGCTGTTTCGCGCAGAGATCACGCTGCACTGCCGTCTGCTGGTGGTGCTGGGAAATCCGCCTGCGCTGGCGCAAAATAAACGGTATCTCGTGAGCGACATCAACCGCATGTTTGGTGGTCGCTGGGCGCAGTTTCCACAGAGTGATGAGACGACACGCGCGCAATGGCTGGAGAAGGTGGTCACGGCGTTTTTTGCCGGGGCGGGGGAAACGCGCTGGCACCTCGATCTGCATACGGCCATTCGCGCCTCGTACCACGTGCGTTTTGGCGTGTTACCGCAGCGTCATCAGCCGTGGGATGAGGCGTTTCTGACCTGGCTTGGCGACGCGGGGCTGGAGGCGCTGGTTTTCCACCAGACGCCAGGCGGCACGTTTACCCACTTCACCTGCGAAAATGTTGGCGCGTTATCCTGCACCCTGGAGCTGGGAAAAGCGCTTCCGTTCGGGCAAAACGACCTGACGCGTTTTGCCCCTACGCATCAGGCGCTTCGGGCGTTGCTCGCCGGGGTTGCGGCGGAACCCTCCCGGGAACCCGTTGTGCGCTATCGGGTCGTGCAGCAGATCACGCGTCAAAGCGAGGCTTTCCAGCTACATATGGCGCCCCATACGCTGAACTTTACGCCGTTTCGCCAGGGCGTCCTGCTGGCGGAAGATGGTGAGACGCGCTATGCGGTACAGAAATCCACGGAGTATGTTTTATTTCCTAATCCGTCGGTCGCGTTTGGTTTGCGAGCTGGCCTGATGCTGGAAAAAATGCCCTGATCGTCTCCCCTCGCGCAGACCGGAGGGGAAATGAAGAATAAATTTCTTAGCGTTAAAAGCGCTCTGGTATTGTTTGCGGAATATTCCTGGAGAATTGCTTTATTATTAAACGGCACTTCGCTATACTTCTCCACAATCTCTTTAAAAATCATCCTGTTGAATATTTTTGTTTCATCTCTCCACGCTTTTTCCTTAATTTCTCCACAATTGGTGGAAAGTTGTTTTTTACACTTTCATTGTTTTACCGTTGCTCTGACTAATTGACGATAAACCCCGTAAAGTTAATCTCGTCAACACGGCATAGCGCCGAAGAATAACTGAAAGTAAGGAAAGACATTATGCGTAAATTAACTGCACTGTTTGTTGCCTCTACCCTGGCTCTGGGCGCTACCAGCATGGCGTTCGCCGCCGATACCGCGACCACTACCGCCGCGCCGACGGAAGGCAAAATGATGATGCATCATAAAGGCAAGCCGGGTATGCACCATGAGATGATGATGTTTAAAGATCTGAACCTCACCGATGCGCAGAAGCAGCAGATCCGCGACATCATGAAAAGCCAGCGTGACCAGATGAAACGTCCTCCGCTGGAAGAGCGCCGCGCAATGCATGACATCATTGCCAGCGACAGTTTCGATAAAGCAAAAGCGGAAGCGCAGATCGACAAAATGGCCGAGCAGCATAAAGCGCGCATGCTGGCCCACATGGAAACCCAGAACAAGATTTACAACATTCTGACGCCGGAACAGAAAAAGCAATTTAATGCCAATTTTGAGAAGCGTCTGACAGAACGTGCAGCGCCGGAAGGTAAAATGCCTGCACCAACCGAATAATCGGTTCACTCTCTTAAGACCGCCGGGCTCCTGTCTACAAAAGCGAAAACGCTGTGGACAGGACCGGCGGTTTTTCTTTTATCCCATGCCTAAGGTCTGGCCTGACTGCTGCCGATAATACGTCTGTGAAAATGCCCTGGCGCACGTTGCGTCCTTCAGGAGTGGTCATGGAATTCTTTGATATCCGTAAAATGCCGGTCAGTCTCTGGCGTAATGGTGGGGGTGAGACGCGTGAGATTTGCTGTTTTCCTCCCGCGACGCGGGATTTTTTCTGGCGGGCCAGTATTGCCTCCATCGCCAGTAATGGCGAATTTTCCGCGTTCCCGGGCGTTGACCGGGTGATTACGCTGCTGGAGGGCGGCGAGGTGACTCTGGATGCAGGCAGGGCGTTTTGTCATACCCTGAAGCATCATCAGCCTTACCGATTTGCGGGCGATCTGGCGGTGAAAGCCGTGCTCACAGAGGGGCAGATGTCGATGGACTTCAACATCATGACCCGACGGGACTGCTGTCAGGCAAAGGTGCGCGTTGCTACCCGGACGTTCACTACCTTCGCATCACGCGGTGGGGTGGCCTTCGTATTAAGTGGCGCCTGGCAACTGGGCGACAAATTACTGACCGCCGATCAGGGCGCCAGCTGGGAAGCGGGCAGTCATACCCTCCGTTTACTGGAAACGAAGGGGTCGCTGCTGTTCAGTGAAATTACCTGGCTGCCGGGTCATTGAGGACGATGATCTCATATTTTCCGGTTAACAGTGGCTTGCAGAGAATTTTGTAACCATCCTGATCGAAACCGGCAGGGGTGCGCAGCAGAGCGGTAGCGTCATCCAGACTTTCAACGGCGCCAAGCCAGAGCCAGTTGCGGATGATGTGATAGTGCGTCATCCCATCGCGGGTTTCTTTCAGCGCCACCGCGCCTTCCCACGGCCAGCAGTTAACGCTGATAGAGGCAAGGCCAGCCATAAACCGGGCATGATGGTCTTCAACGCTCTCTTTTCCACAGCACGCCCCGGCGCAGCGTTTCAGCGCTGAGCGGAAACAGGCGCGACCACGGGTGGTGGCTTCCAGTCCTAACAGGCCGTAACAAAGCTGTAATTCATCAGCCAGGGATTGCAGGGTTTGCAGTGCGGCACGTTTGTTGGCAAACAGACCGTAAAGATTGGGTTCATGCGAAAAATCCACTTCCCGGGCATAAACGACCTGCGGTTTTCCTGCGTTAATCTGCAAGGAACACAGCTGGCGGTTGCGGCGCAGGCGTTTGTTAAACAGCGGCTGCTGTTCCTTGATGAGCCGGGCTTCGAGCAGAAGCGCGCCCAGTTCGCCTGCCGTCTCGATCCAGGTGATCCGCCGGGACTGCCTGAGCATCGATGCTTCATCCGGCGTACGCAGGTGCGACATCACCCGGCTGCGGATATTCACGCTTTTGCCGATATAGAGCGGCATGGTGTCGCTGTCGCCGTGGAAGAAATAGACGCCAGGCTGTTTAGGCAGTGCCTCAAGCCAGGGGCGAAGATGCTCGGGATATTCGTAGATAGCCGCCGCTTCGAACTCAAGACGCGGGGCGGATTGACGCCTGCTCACATACTGCTCCATATACTGTTCAGGCATACAGTGTAGCAGGTGTTCGGTGGTTAAAAAAGAGCCGGGTGGCGGCTACGCCTTACCCGGCCTGCAAAGCGGAGTTACCGTTTTGCTTTTACTTTTTCCAGAAATCATCAAACACCGTAATGGGCGGACGGCGCTTGTGCTCGGTTTTCAGATACCAGCCTTCGATAATTTTAGCGGTACCTTCGTCGAGCGTTTTGCCTTCCAGATAATCATCGATGTTGTCATACGTGACGCCCAGCGCCGCTTCATCCGGCAGGGAAGGGCGATCGTCCTCCAGGTCCGCCGTTGGCGCCTTCTTATACAGGTGCTCCGGGCAGCCCAACGCCGCCAGCAGTTGCTTGCCCTGACGCTTGTTCAGGCGGAAGAGGGGGTTGATATCCGTGCCGCCATCGCCGTATTTGGTGAAGAAGCCGGTGATGGCTTCCGCGGCGTGGTCGGTGCCGACGACGACCCCTTTGGTCATCCCTGCGATACTGTACTGCGCTTTCATGCGCTCACGGGCTTTCTCGTTGCCGCGGACAAAATCGCTCAGTTCAATACCGGCTTCACGCAAGGCCTGCTCGCTTGCCAGTACCGAACCTTTGATGTTTACGGTAAGAACACGGTCCGGCTGAATAAACGCAATCGCATCCTGACAGTCCTGCTCGTCGGCCTGCACGCCATACGGCAGACGTACGGCAATAAATTGCAGCGCGGTGTCACCTGTCTCGTCACGCAGCTCGGAGATGGCCATCTGGCTCAGCTTACCGGCCAGAGTGGAATCCTGACCGCCGCTGATGCCCAGCACCAGCGTCTTCAGGAAAGGGTGTGCAGACAGGTAAGCTTTCAAAAAATCAACGCTACGACGGATCTCTTCATTGGCATCAATCGCAGGTTTCGCGCCCAGCGCCTGAATAATTTCTTGTTGCAGAGCCATTACGCCCTCCCTATGCAGAACCAAACAGAAAGTGTGATCTGTTAAAACTAACCCTTTGTCGGGGAAACGACAAGGATCACAGTTTTGAGTGTACTGTTTTACAGCGATTTAGCAGCTTACCGTTGTTTTATTAGAATTTTCCGAAATTCGTCTGGCGTAACTCGCAAAGTTGAACAATAGTAATTTTTATCCCATGCTTAGTTAACACGCTGATAAACAAGAGGACGGAATATGAACAAGAACGTAGCAGGAATTTTAAGCGCAGCGGCGGTACTGACTATGCTGGCAGGGTGTACAGCTTACGATCGCACTAAAGATCAGTTCACACAGCCAGTGGTAAAAGACGTCAAAAAAGGCATGACGCGTTCCCAGGTTGCAGCCATTGCCGGTAAACCTTCTTCAGAAGTCACGATGATCCACGCGCGTGGTACCTGCCAGACGTACATTCTGGGTCAACGTGATGGTAAGGCAGAGACCTACTTTGTCGCCCTGGATGATACGGGTCACGTGATCAATTCTGGTTACCAGACCTGTGCCGAATACGACACCGACCCACAGGCACCTAAGGCACAGTAAGCCTGCTTGCCTGAGAGCGTTAACAAACCGGCCGGAAGGCAGGTTTTTTTATGCATACGTGAATCTTATTTCTTGGCGCGAATTATTTGCCTGAAATGTGAAGGTAGTCAACAAGCTAGGTCAATGAGAGACAATTTCAGTCTATCCAGAATTATCCCCTCCCTGTACCATTGCGTATACTCACTTCAACGACAAACAATGTTCAGCACACTGCCCGTCAGCCAGGATAGCGAGTCGAGTGATAGCGCGACGGCGGGTAGCCAAACAAGAGGGAAGTTATCATGGAAAAGAAACATATCTATCTGTTCTGCTCTGCGGGCATGTCCACTTCGCTGCTGGTTTCCAAAATGCGCGCGCAGGCCGAAAAGTATGAAGTCCCTGTGGTGATTGAGGCGTTTCCGGAAACGCTGGCGGGCGAGAAGGGCCAGACAGCAGACGTTATTTTACTCGGGCCGCAAATCGCTTATATGCTGCCAGAAATTCAACGTCTGCTACCCAATAAGCCGGTCGAAGTGATCGATTCCGTTTTATACGGCAAGATCGATGGTTTAGGTGTATTAAAAGCTGCCGTTGCGGCGATTAAAAAAGCTGCTAATTAATTTTTTATTTTTCCCGTCAAAGAGTTATTTCACACACAATATGCCGTAACGGTCGTTGCGGCCTTTAAGGGTATTTTCCTATGAGTAAAGTCATCGCTTCACTTGAAAAGGTACTCCTTCCTTTTGCTGTTAAAATAGGAAAGCAGCCTCACGTTAATGCCATTAAGAACGGCTTTATTAAATTAATGCCGTTGACATTAGCCGGGGCAATGTTCGTTTTAATTAACAACGTTTTTCTGAGCTTTGGAGAAGGTTCCTTTTTTTATTCATTAGGAATTAGGTTAGATGCTTCAACTATTGAAACCCTTAATGGTTTAAAAGCCATTGGCGGCAACGTATACAACGGTACGTTGGGTATTATGTCGCTAATGGCGCCTTTCTTTATCGGAATGGCGCTGGCGGAAGAGCGTAAAGTGGATCCGCTGGCGGCAGGCTTACTGTCCATTGCCGCGTTCATGACCGTCACACCGTACAGCGTGGGCGACGCTTATGCCGTTGGCGCCAACTGGCTGGGTGGGGCAAACATCATTTCCGGTATTATTATCGGGCTGGTGGTGGCCGAAATGTTCACCTTCATTATTCGCCGTAACTGGGTAATCCGCTTGCCGGATAGCGTTCCGGCCTCTGTTTCTCGTTCATTTTCCGCGTTGATTCCGGGCTTCATTATTCTCTCCATCATGGGGATTATTGCCTGGGCGCTCTCTCACTGGGGAACTAACTTCCACCAGATCATTATGGACTCTATCTCAACGCCGCTGGCGTCGATGGGTAGCGTGGTCGGTTGGGCGTATGTCATCTTTACCTCCCTGCTGTGGTTCTTCGGCGTGCATGGTTCACTGGCACTGGCGGCGCTGGACAGCGGTATTATGACCCCGTGGGCACTGGAAAACGTCGCGCTTTACCAGCAGTACGGCTCCGTCGATGCGGCGCTGGCGGCCGGTAAAACCTTCCATGTGTGGGCGAAGCCGATGCTTGACTCCTATATCTTCCTGGGCGGTACCGGGGCGACGTTGGGTCTGATCATCGCGGTCTTTATTGTCTCTCGCCGCGCTGACCATCGTCAGGTTGCGAAGCTGGCCCTGCCGTCAGGCATCTTCCAGATTAACGAGCCGATCCTGTTTGGTCTGCCAATTATCATGAACCCGGTGATGTTCATTCCCTTCATCCTGGTTCAGCCGCTGCTGGCCGCGATTACGCTGACGGCGTACTACCTGGGCATTATCCCGCCGGTGACCAACATTGCGCCGTGGACGATGCCGGCTGGTCTGGGCGCGTTCTTCAACACTAACGGTAGCGTGGCCGCCTTCCTGCTGGCGATATTCAACCTCGGGATTGCAACCCTGCTCTACATGCCGTTCGTGGCGATTGCGAACAAGGCCGCAACGGTTATCGATGAAGAAGAGAGCGAAGAGGATATCGCCCTCGCACTGAAATTCTAAAATTGCACGGCGCGGGGCAACCCGCGCCAGCGGAAAGGAGCTTAAAGATGTTAGATTTAGAGAGTATCGTTGCCGAAGAAACCGCAGAGAACGATCTGGAAGAGGTGGTGATGGGCCTCATCATCAACTCCGGGCAGGCGCGCAGCCTGGCGTATGCGGCGCTCAAGCAGGCTAAGCAGGGCGATTTCGTTGCCGCGAAAACCATGATGGAGCAGTCCCGTACGGCGTTAAACGAAGCGCATCTGGTGCAGACGAAGCTCATCGAAAGCGACCAGGGCGAAGGGAAGATGAAAGTGAGTCTGGTGCTGGTACATGCGCAGGATCATCTGATGACCTCCATGCTGGCACGCGAGCTGGTAGCGGAGCTCATCGAGCTTCACGAGAAGATGCAATAAGTCAGTTGCAGTAGCAGGAGGTCAGCACGATGGAAATCAAAACCGCACATGAGCAGCAGCTGTTTAATGGCAAGAATTTTCACGTGGTGATTTACAACAAAACGGAGAGCGCCAGCGGTCTGCACCAGCATGACTACTACGAGTTCACGATTGTTCTGACCGGCCGCTACTATCAGGAGATCAACGGTAAGCGCGTCCTGCTTGAGCGTGGCGATTTCGTCTTCCTGCCGATGGGATCTTATCACCAGAGCTTTTATGAGTTTGGCGCGACGCGCATTCTGAACGTAGGGGTGAGCAGGCGTTTCTTCGAGAAGCACTATCTGCCGCTGGTGCCGTTCTGCTTTGTGGCGTCACAGGTGTATCGCGTTAAAAATGAGTTTATGGCCTGGATTGAAACGGTTATCGCCTCGCTGAATTTCCGCGACAATGAATTTGATGAATTTATTGAAACCGTGACGTTCTACGTCATGAATCGCCTCCGCCATCACCGTGAAGAACAGCAGGTGGTGGATGATATTCCTCAGTGGCTGCGCAGTACCGTGGAGCTGATGCATGATAAAGGACAGTTCAGCGATAACGCCCTGGAGAATATGGTGGCGCTGTCGGGTAAATCGCAGGAATATTTGACGCGCGCCACGCAGCGTTATTACCGTAAAACGCCTGTGCAAATCATTAATGAAATCCGCATTAACTTTGCCAAAAAACAGCTGGAAATTACTAACTACTCTGTCACCGATATCGCTTACGAATCGGGTTACAGTAGCCCCAGCCTGTTTATTAAAACCTTTAAAAAATTGACTTCATTCACACCGAACAGTTACCGCAAAAATTTAACGGTAATTAATTAACTTTCGGCGGTTTATCCGCCAGGAACAGTGACGTAATGGCTTGCCCAAATAGCGGGAAGAGTACGCTATACCTTGCAGGCGATTAACCTGATACGCTAAGGGAGATATTATGCAACAGAAATTAAAAGTCGTAACCATTGGTGGCGGCAGCAGCTATACCCCGGAATTACTTGAAGGTTTCCTGAAACGGTATCATGAATTACCGGTCAGCGAATTATGGCTGGTGGATGTTGAAGAAGGTCAGGAGAAACTGAATATTATTTTTGAACTGTGCAAACGCATGGTTGAAAAAGCGGGCGTGCCCTTAACCGTGCATAAAACGCTGGATCGCCGCCTGGCGCTGAAAGATGCTGACTTCGTAACCACGCAGCTGCGCGTCGGCCAGCTGAAGGCGCGTGAGCTGGACGAGCGCATTCCGCTGAGCCACGGTTATCTGGGCCAGGAAACCAACGGGGCAGGTGGCCTGTTTAAAGGCCTGCGTACCATTCCGGTCATTTTTGACATCATTAAAGACGTGGAGGAGATCTGCCCGAACGCCTGGGTGATCAACTTTACTAACCCGGCCGGGATGGTCACCGAGGCAGTCTATCGCCACACCGGTTTCAAACGTTTTATCGGCGTCTGCAATATTCCGATTGGCATGAAGATGTTCATCCGCGATGTACTGGAACTGACCGATCACGATGACCTGTCCATTGACCTGTTCGGCCTGAATCACATGGTCTTTATCAAAGATGTGATAGTGAACGGGCAATCGCGCTTTGCGGAACTGCTCGACGGCGTCGCCTCTGGCCGCCTGACCGCGGCCTCGGTGAAAAATATCTTCGATCTGCCGTTCAGCGAAGGGCTGATCCGCTCCCTGAATCTGCTGCCGTGCTCGTATCTGCTCTACTACTTCAAGCAGAAAGAGATGCTGGCCATTGAGATGGGCGAATACTACAAAGGTGGCGCACGCGCTCAGGTTGTGCAGAAAGTAGAGAAGCAGCTGTTTGATTTGTATAAAGATCCGAACCTGAACGTCAAACCGAAAGAGCTGGAGCAGCGCGGCGGGGCATACTATTCGGATGCCGCGTGTGAAGTGATTAACGCCATTTACAATGACAAGCAGGCCGAGCACTATGTGAACGTTCCCCATCACGGGCACATCGACAATATCCCGGCAGACTGGGCCGTTGAGATGACCTGCATCCTTGGGCGCGAGGGGGCAAAACCGCATCCCCGCATTACCCACTTCGACGATAAGGTGATGGGGCTGATTCACACCATCAAAGGCTTTGAAGTGGCAGCGAGCAATGCGGCCCTGAGCGGCGAACTGAATGACGTGCTGCTGGCGCTGAACCTCAGCCCGCTGGTGCATTCTGACCGTGACGCTGAAAAACTCGCGAGTGAGATGATCCTGGCGCATGAAAAATGGCTGCCAAACTTTGCTGCAACGGTTGAGAAACTGAAACTCACACACCGTTAAGAGGAGGCGCGATGGAAAACCTGCTGATCGTCAATGCCGATGATTTTGGCCTGTCAAAAGGGCAGAACTACGGCATTATTGAAGCCTGTCGCCGTGGCGTCGTGACCTCTACAACAGCGCTTATCAACGGTGAGGCGGTGGAACATGCGGCGCAGTTAAGCCGTGAGCTGCCCGAACTGGGCGTGGGCATGCACTTTGTGCTGACGCTTGGGTTGCCCCTTTCACCGATGCCGGGTCTGACGCGCGAGGGGCAACTGGGGAAATGGATTTGGGAAATGGCGGAGCAGGACGCTCTGCCGCTCGATGAGATTGCCCGCGAGCTGGATTGCCAGTTTAACCGCTTTGTGGATGTGTTTGGCCGCGAGCCTACCCATATTGACAGCCATCATCATGTGCATATGATCCCGGCGATTTTCCCGCTTGTGGCAGAGTTTGCGCAACGTAAAGGCGTGGCGATGCGCGTGGATCGTGAGGTGCGCGGGTTGCCGGACGTCGCGGTAACGTCAACGGAGGGGTTCAGCAGCGCATTTTATGGCGACGAAATCGACGAAGCGCTGTTCCTGAAGGTGCTGGATGACTCCGCCGCAAAAGGGGAGCGCTCGCTTGAGGTAATGGCGCACCCGGCGTTTGTCGATCAGATCGTACGTAAGAGCGCCTACTGCTGGCCGCGTCTGGCGGAACTGGAAGTGCTGACGTCGGCGTCGTTGAAGTACGCGATTGCCGAGCGCGGATATCGTCTGGGGACGTTCAGGGATCTTTGAGTTAAAGCCCGGTGGCGAGGTAAAAGCAAAACGGTAACCTTTTGGTTACCGTTTTTATTGTTTTCTCCCTCTCCCGAGAGAGAGGGCCGGGGTGAGGGCTTCAGGCCGCACAACCGGGTATGGTTTTTTACGCCGGTATCTGGTCAATCTTACTGCTGCGCGACCACACGCGGTGCGCGGCAAGCAGGTCAAACAGCCGGGTCATAAACGCATCGTCAATGTTATCACCTTCGACAATGCCTTCTTCCCCTTGATCCGGTACCTTCAGCAGAGATTTAAACTTCCGCGCATCGCCTGCCAGGGCGATTGGCTTCAGGTGCTTATAGGCTTCCAGCAGGTAATAGGCGGCATCACCGTTACCGAGCAGGCTCTCAACGTCGCCGCACGGCATGATCACTGCATCAACCGTCAGCGACGGCGCTCCGGCGAAGGTCGCGGCAATCGGCAGGACAGAGCCATCGTCGGCTGTCACTTCACCCATGCGTGAGTAAAGCAGTTTGGCATGTACGCCCTGGGTTTTGAGCGCCCTCATGATCCCCAGTACGTCGCTGGCGCGCGGTTTATCGTTCAGCAGGATAGCCACTACGCGGCCTTTAATTGACCCGCCAGGTACCGCGTACAGGCTCAGGGACGGATCCTTCTTCAACCCGTTCACGTCTTTTGGCGGCGCGGCATGGCATTGCTCGTCAGTCAGCGTGATGCCGAGATTATTCGCCACGCCCTGAGCAAGCTGGATATCAATATGCGCCAGATGGTCGACCACGCGCTCGCGAATGTAGGTACGCACCACTTTACTCAGTTCAAAACTGAAACCGCCGATAATGTGCTGCTGTTCAATCGGGGTCTGGCTGTTCCAGAACAGGCGAGGCTGAGCGTAATATTCGCCGAATGACGGGCTGCGCTCGCGAATTTTTGTTCCGTCCACGCGCTCCTGATACGACTCAAATCCGCCACGTTTTGGCCCCGGCGGGGTTTCACGCGGCCAGTTATCGTTAATGGAGTTTGGCTCGTAGTTCGCCGGGTTGGTATCGATATCCTGGCGATGCATCCCGTCACGCTGGAAGTTATGGTACGGGCAGGTCGGACGGTTGATAGGAATTTCGTGGAAGTTCGGTCCACCGAGACGGCTGATCTGCGTATCGGTGTAAGAGAACAGACGGCCCTGTAGCAGCGGATCGTTGGTGAAATCCAGCCCCGGCACAATATGGCCCGGGTGGAACGCAGCCTGCTCATTCTCCGCGAAGAAGTTATCCGGGTTGCGGTTAAGCACCATTTTGCCCACCAGCTGAACCGGCACCAGCTCTTCAGGAATAAGCTTGGTCGGGTCGAGCAGGTCGAAGTCGAATTTGAACTCGTCCTCTTCCGGGATCAGCTGTAATCCCAGCTCGTATTCCGGGAAATCACCGGCTTCAATGGATTCCCACAGTTCGCGACGGTGGAAGTCCGGATCGCGCCCGGTCAGCTTCTGTGCTTCATCCCACACCAGGGATGCTTTCCCCGCGACCGGTTTCCAGTGGAAACGCACAAACGTCGCTTTGCCTTCAGCGTTAATCAGACGGAAGGTATGAATACCAAACCCTTCCATGGTGCGATAGCTGCGTGGGATCCCCCGGTCAGACATCGCCCACATCACGTTGTGAAGGGTTTCCGGTTGCAGGGAGACGTAGTCCCAGAAGGTGTCATGCGCACTTTGTCCCTGCGGTATGGCCCAGTGTGGCTCTGGTTTTACCGCATGGACAAAGTCAGGGAACTTATGCGCATCCTGAATGAAGAAAACCGGGGTGTTATTCCCGACGAGGTCGAAAATGCCCTCTTCGGTATAGAATTTGGTGGCGAAGCCGCGGATATCACGCACCGTATCGGCCGAACCCGCGCCGCCCTGTACTGTAGAGAAGCGCACAAATACCGGTGTGATTTTGTTCGGATCGGAAAGGAAATCCGCCTTCGTGATCGCCTTCAGGCTCTTGTACGGCTGGAAATAGCCGTGCGCCGCGGAGCCGCGAGCGTGAACGATACGCTCAGGAATACGCTCATGGTCGAAATGGGTGATTTTTTCCCGCAGGATGAAATCTTCCAGCAGCGTCGGGCCGCGCGTTCCGGCGCGCAGGGAGTTCTGGTCATCGGCGATGCGCACGCCCTGATTGGTGGTCAGCGCATAGCCTTCACCCCCTTTGCGGTGCGGGTCGAGAGATTTTAACTTTTCGTTGTCCGCATCGGGTGACTTCATGCTTCCCGGTGCAGTAGGTTGCTCGCCCGGCGCCGAAGGACCTGGCGACGGTTTATGAGAGCCATCAGCCGGGGCGAGTGAGTCCATTCCTGGTTGAGATTCTTCGGTGCCATGAATAGGGGATTGATGGGGTTTATCATTGTTCGACATTGCACGATTCTCCTTTGTTCGTTCCTGAAAACCCTATTAAGGATAGAACAATGTGATGAATTAGCAGGCGAACTAAGCGTTTTCAGAGGAAGTGATTAGCGAAAGGAGCCATCTGCCACACGTCAGGCGCGACGGGTGGGGGGAGAATCGGCTATGATAGAAATTTCCTGCTTTAAGAATTTGCTTTAGTGAACCCGTCGCTTATGAAACCTCTTCGTCAACAAAACCGCCAGGTTATTAGCTATGTGCCCCGCGTTGAACCCGCGCCGCCTGACCATGCCCTGAAAGTGGATGGTTTTCGCGATGTCTGGATGTTACGGGGTAAATACGTTGCCTTCGTGCTGATTGGCGAGCACTTCCGTCGCTCCCCTGCGTTTACGGTGCCGGAATCGGCGCAGCGATGGGCTGTGCAGACCCGCCAGGATGAAGAGGTTGAAGAATAACAGCCATAAAAAAACCGCCCGCAGGCGGTTTTTTTATTTTCAGCAGTGATTAACGATGGGCCAGTTCGGCATCTTCTTCACTGTCGAGAATCGTTTTGTCGGTCTGCTTCAGCCACTGGCTGGTCAGGGTACCGGCGGTCATTGAGCCACTCACGTTCAGGGCGGTACGCCCCATATCGATCAGCGGTTCAACAGAGATCAGCAGCGCAACCAGCGTCACCGGCAGTCCCAGCGCAGGCAGAACGATCAGCGCAGCGAAGGTCGCGCCGCCGCCCACGCCCGCAACACCGGCGGAACTAATGGTCACGATACCCACCAGCGTCGCAATCCAGACCGGATCCAGCGGGTTAATCCCCACGGTTGGGGCAACCATCACCGCCAGCATCGCCGGGTAGAGACCCGCACAGCCGTTCTGCCCGATGGTGGCGCCAAAGGAGGCCGAGAAGCTGGCGATAGACTCCGGTACGCCCAGACGACGGGTCTGTGCTTCCACGTTCAGCGGGATAGATGCCGCGCTGGAACGGCTGGTAAAGGCGAAGGTCAGCACCGGCCAGACTTTGCGGAAATATTTCAGCGGGCTAACGCCGTTCACGCCCAGCAGGATACCGTGCACCACAAACATAATGCCCAGCCCCAGGTAAGAGGCGATCACAAAGCTGCCAAGCTTGATGATGTCTTGCAGGTTAGAGCCTGCCACGACTTTGGTCATCAGCGCCAGGACACCGTACGGCGTCAGCTGCATGACCAGACGCACCAGCTTCATCACCCAGCTTTGCAGGGTATCGATGGCCGTCAGAACGCGCTCGCCTTTCGGCGCATCGTCCTTCAGCAGCTTCAGCGCCGCCACGCCCAGGAACGCCGCGAAGATCACCACGCTGATAATGGAGGTTGGGCTTGCACCGGTCAGGTCAGCGAACGGGTTCTTCGGAATGAAGGAGAGCACCATCTGCGGAACGGTCAGATCGGCCACTTTACCTACGTAGTTGGTCTCAATCGCCGTCAGACGCGCGGTTTCAGCGCTACCCTGCACCAGACCTTCAGCAGTCAGGCCAAACAGATTGGTTACCAGCACACCCACCAGCGCCGCAATCAGCGTGGTGAAGAGCAGGGTACCAATGGTCAGGAAACTGATTTTACCCAGTTGAGAGGCATTATGCAGGCGGGCTACGGCGCTCAGAATAGAGGCGAATACCAGCGGCATAACGATCATTTGCAGCAGCTGTACATAGCCGTTACCGACGATGTTGAACCACTGAATGGAATCTTTCAGTACCGGGCTATCGGAGCCGTAAATGGCGTGTAAGGCCAGGCCAAACACCACGCCCATGACCAGACCGACCAGTACCTTTTTCGCCAGGCTCCACTGTTTGTGGCGAGCCTGGGCGAGAAGCAATAGCAATACGACGAACACAACAATGTTCGCGATGAGTGGAAAATTCATCCCCGTTCTCCTGATTTATTATACGGTCGGTTTTTACCGAACCTGTTGGCGCAAGGTTAGCAGAAGTGTGATGTCGCGCTTATATCCATATGGAATGGTTTATGACAAAAGTGATTATATTGTCGGTTTAATGTTCAATCTGGTGATTAATAAAACGATTGAACTGAAATTGCAGCGAGTTGATCATCTGCGATGACCAGCGCACTGCACCATTTTCGGGCAATGTCTGCGGCATCCAGACGGCATACGCAAACAGCGCCATGCACAGAACGCGCTCCAGCTGGTTGCCTTTTTGCGGCACGAGGATGGGCAGGCGGAAACGCCAGCGGCAGGGCCAGAGCAGCGGAACGCCCGCTGGCGTCAGCATATCGGCGAGGATATGGCTTAAGTAGCCGAGCACCATGCCCTGAATGGCATCCGCCGGGACGATCCAGCTCTCCGGAACCTTCAAATAGAAGAGTGTAAGCAGGCCGAATACGGCCAGCAGGCTGTGGGTAAATCCGCGATGACCAAAGGCTCTGGCGATGGGTTTTGAAATCCACTTTAGCCGCTGGCCAAGGAATGACTTTGGATGATCTACGTCCGGCAGCAGGCAGGTCAGCACGGCGGAAGGGACAATATGCCACCAGTCCCCCTGTGCCAGCACAGGGGTCAGTTCAGCGTTTTTGGCAAACACTGCACAGGCAAGTGAAAAAAGCAGGTGGCCTTCCGCCGTCATGATAAAACCCGGTAAACTGTCGATTCATACAGTATAGGGTTTTTATACAGTGTATGAAAGAGGTGACGGTGTAACTCTTTGTCACAAACGCGCGGTTAGCGCGCCAGCCAGCCACCGTCTACGGCGAGGGTATGACCGTTAACGTAATCAGAGGCCGATGAGGCCAGGAACACCACCGGACCCTGTAAATCCTCCGGCAGACCCCAGCGACCCGCCGGAATACGGTCGAGGATCGCCTGGCTGCGCTGCTCATCATCGCGAAGCTGCCGGGTGTTATTGGTCGCCATATAACCCGGCGCAATAGCATTCACATTAATGCCCAGCGTTGCCCATTCGTTCGCCAGCAGGCGGGTGAGGCCCAGCACGCCGCTTTTGGACGCCGTATAGGAGGGCACCCGGATGCCGCCCTGGAAGGAGAGCATGGAGGCAATGTTAATGATCTTGCCGCCCTGACCCTGCGCGATAAACTGTTTCGCCACTGCCTGAGAGAGGAAAAAGACCGATTTCAGATTGAGATCGATGACCTCGTCCCAGTCCTTCTCGCTAAATTCCAGCGCATCGGCACGGCGGATGGTGCCGGCATTGTTAACCAGAATATCGATGCGGCCCATCTCAGCGACTGCGGTATCCACCACGCTCTGAATACTCTCCTGCTTGCCAAGATCGGCGCGAATCGCGATAAAGCGTCGTCCCAGCGCCGTAACGCGCGCTGCCGTTTCGTCAGGAACCTTGCGGTTAACCCCCACGATATCGCATCCTGCCTGGGCGAGGGCAATGGCCATACCTTGCCCCAGACCGGTATCGCACCCGGTCACCATCGCCACTTTTCCTGCCAGAGTAAAAGCATCCAGTATCATACGCGCCTCAGAAGTCAGGTTATTGTCATTCTGCACGTAAGAATAGGAGTCTGGAATGAGAAAAGCAAATAAAGTAAAACGTTGTTTTGATTTGGCGAGACAGGCAGCCGAAGCTGCCTGAAAGAGCGTTACTCCCCGCGCAGATGGCGGGCAGTCAATTCTTCAAGAGACGTCAGCCTGACGTCCGCGAGGGCAAAACGGGGATCGTGTCGGCCTTCTTCAGCCGGCACAACGATGGAGCGCATACGTGCGGCTTTGGACGCCACCATGCCGTTAACCGAATCTTCCAGCGCCACACAGGTAAGTGGATCCAGCCCCAGTTTCGCGGCGCAGTCCATATATACCTGCGGATGTGGCTTGCTGTAAGGAAGCTTTTCGGCCGAGGCCAGCGCGTCGAAGCTGTCGCGCAGCCCGAACATCGTCAGCACTTTTTCCAGCATATGCAGCGGTGAGGCGGAGGCCAGCCCCACTTTCAGCCCTTGCGCCTTGCACAGGGCGATAGCGTCGCGTACGCCCGGTAACAGCGGCTTATACTCTTCTACGAGGGAGATAGCGCGGTTGATAATGCGCGCCGTTACTTCGTCGCGATCCGGGCCAACCCATGGCTGGTGGGCATACCAGAGGTCAACCACCATATCGATGCGCAGCCCCAGGGTATCGGGAAGCTCGTTACGACGACTGATATCGACGCCGAGGCTGGCCATCACGTCCAGTTCAGCCCGATCCCACAGGGGTTCGGAGTCAATCAGCAATCCATCCATGTCAAAAATAGCGGCAAGTATCTGGCGCGGGGTCGACATTACAACATCTCCTTATCTTGGGGGTAAGACGAACGGTGCTAAGCACAAGCAATTTAGCATATTGCATTCAAAGAGCGGGCGAAAATGACCGACAGCAGGTAGACTTAGGCACAAATAACGCGTCTTTATGAAGAGGAACTAATGACGTATCAACAAGCTGGACGCATCGCGGTCTTAAAACGTATTGCTGGTTGGGTTATTTTCATTCCCGCCCTGATTTCAACGCTGATCTCCGTACTCAAATTTATGTACGATCACAGCGAAAAACAGCCGGGCATCAATGCCGTCATGCTTGATTTTGCGCACGTCATGATTGAGATGATGCGGTTTAACACCCCGTTCCTGAACGTCTTCTGGTTCAACTCGCCCACGCCGGATTTTCACCACCAGCTGAATGTCGGTTTCTGGATAATCTATGCGTTGATATTTATCGCGATGGCGTTGCAGGCCTCCGGCGCACGCATGAGTCGCCAGACCCGCTTTTTACGCGAAGGGGTGGAAGACCAGCTGATACTTGAGAAGGCGAAAGGCCCTGACGGGATGAGCCGCGAGCAGATCGAATCGCGCATTGTCGTTCCGCGTCATACCATTTTCGTGCAGTTTTTCCCGCTCTACATCCTGCCGGTCATCATCATTGTGGCCGGGTATTTCTTCTTTACGCTGCTTGGCTTCCTGTAAATCCTAAGGGAAGGGGCGTCAAGCCGCCCCCTCCCGCTATGCCGCCAGAATGCGGTCCAGCGCCCGCTGGGCATTCACCAGATGACTCCCGCCAAACAAAATAGCCCGGTTTATCAAGGTGTACAGCTGATAAACCGGCTGACGATCAAGGAAACCCGCAGGTAACGGCGAGACAGACTGATAGCCATCATAAATTTGCGGCGGCTGTTCAGGGTGCAACGGCAGCATTGCTAGGTCACATTCTCTGTCGCCCCAGTAGCAGGCCGGGTCAAATATATAGGGACCATCAGGCCCAAGTGCACAGTTGTTTGACCATAAATCTCCGTGCAGAAGGGAAGCCTGAGGCTGATGCGAAGCCAGACGCTGCTGAATGTGTTCAACAATCGCGTCGATGTTGCCGAACGCTAATCCCTTTTCAGCGGCCAGCTCCAGCTGCCAGCCGATGCGCTGCTCGGCGAAAAAGGTCGACCAGCGGCGCTGCCATGCGTTTGGCTGTGGGGTAGTGGAGAGGTCGTTATCAAAGTCGAGCCCGAACTGAGGTTGATCGCTCCACTGGTGCAAACGGGCGATCTGTTGCCCGAGAATAAAGGCATTGTGCGCATCCAGAGGGCGCGCGGGAAGATAGTTCATCACCAGAAAGCTATAGTCACGATCGCTGCCGACGGCTAAAACCTGCGGAACGGTGACTGTTTTACTGCGCGATAACAGCTCAAGCTGATCGGCTTCGGCAGTAAAAATGGGGAGTAATTCGCGCTCATCACATTTAACGAAAAGATCGCGCCCGGCGTAACGTAAATGCCATGCGGCATGGATCTCTCCGCCTGGCAGTTCGTTACGCAGTTCAATTTCACCTTCACCCAGCTGCTCACTTAAAAGATGACTGATAGCCTGCCACATGATGTCTCTCCCATGTTGTCTGCCAGATCATAAAGTTAGCGCAAAACGGCTATAAAAAAACAGGAACTAACGCACAACTGAGCGGTTTAATTTTATACAGGGCACTTATTGTGCTTTTTTATGCCAGTTTTCCCAGCTATCCACATCAATTTCCGTGGCTTTGTCAGTCACGCTTTCCACCAGGCTACTGGCCAGCGCCTTCACCTCTTCCTGGCTCAGCGGGCTTATCAGGCCAAATGCCAGTGAGCCGAGATCGTGAATATTGCCCTCATCGTCCGTCAGCGTGAGCAGAAAATTCGCCCGCGTGAACGCGTTGTTGAGTTCATTCAGTTCGGTCAGCGACGCCTCATGAATATTCACGGTTACGACGTAGCGGGTGATATCACCACTGCTCATAATTCACCTCGTTGTTATCCTGAAAGTTTTCTTAGCATAGTCGATATGCCCTGTTTAGCGACTTCCCCCTCCATGGGAAGGGGAAGCAGGTTCAGCTTCTCGCCAGGTAATCGACAATTTTCTGGGTATCCGCAAGCGAACACAGGCGCGTTCCCTGGTTTATGGTGGCTGCACTCCCTGCCGCGACGCCATAGCGTGCCATCTCCAGAAGCGAAGCGCCCTGCGCCAGCTTCAGCACCATCGCGCCAACCATACTGTCACCGGCACCCACGGTGCTCTGGCTTTTCATCGGCGGTGGCACAACCTGCACAAAGCCCGTCTTGTCGACGGCCAGCGCACCCTGAGGACCGAGAGAAACCACAACGCGATGCGCTTTGCCCGTACGTACCAGCTCTTCTGCGGCAGTACGCACGTCATCGGGCTGGTTGAGTTCGCGATTAACCAGGGCACTGAGCTCTTTCTGGTTAGGTTTAACGAGTTCAAGTTGTCCGGGCTCTAACGCCGCCTTCAGGGCTTCGCCCGAGCTATCGACAATGCAGCGGATGCCGCGCTGGAGCGCCGCCTGAACCAGCGCCGTCAGTTTCTCTGTTTCGACGCCCGGCGGCAGGCTACCGCTGATCACCAGTAATGAGCCGCTTTCAATGGTCAGCACTTTCTCTTCCAGTTGACGAAACTCATCATCGCTTAATTTCGCCCCCGGCATCACAAAACGATATTGCTCGCCGCTGGATTCAACATGGACATGCAGGTTCTGCCGGGTCCAGTCTTTAGCATCGACGGTGTCTACGGCCACCTGTTCATCTGCCAGCAACGCAACCAGATGTTCTCCCGTGGCGCCGCCAGCGGGGAAGATGGCGGTGGCTTTTCCGCCGAGATGGGTAATAGCGCGCGCCACGTTGATGCCGCCGCCGCCTGGCTCAAACACCGGCGCGCTACAGCGCAGCTTACCTTCCGGGTAGATTTGCGGCGTCATGGTCGCGGAGTCGAGGGAAGGGGAGAGTGTCAGCGTATAAATCGAAGCCATCATGACCTCCTTTTATCATGGGTTCTTTTAAGCCTGGCACCGTTTGGCAGGAAGGCAACGTAAATAACAGTATGATTTTAAATATGAATGCTGACAAATAACCTGCGCCGGGCATATAAAATAAAACGCGTTTTGGGATCGTTCTTATTCAAAAAATGAAAGAAGAAAATATTGCTATGTTATTTGCGGCTTTTTATAATTTGTTACCTTTCTATGGTCGCCTTGTCATTGATCCGCAAGAAAGTTTCCGAGACCGTGACGGTCTCTTTTTATGTTGTACGGACTCCTTAAATAAAATGAAGCTTTTGAAGACAGTACCCGCAGCACTGATGCTGGCGGGTGGCGTATTTGCGTCACTGAATGCAACCGCCGATGATACCGTTTTTACTGTCATGGACGATCCCTCCACTGCCAAAAAACCCTTTGAAGGTAACGTGAATGCCGGGTATCTGGCGCAATCCGGTAATACGAAAAGCTCCTCCCTGACCGCAGACAGCACCCTGACCTGGTACGGCAACACCACGGCCTGGTCGCTGTGGGGAAATGCCAGCAACACCTCTGCTAACGATCAACGCTCATCGGAGAAATACGCGGTAGGCGGACGTAGCCGATACAACATGACCGATTATGACTACCTGTTCGGGCAGGCGAGTTGGCTGACTGACCGCTACAACGGCTATCGCCAGCGTGATGTCGTAACTGCGGGTTATGGTCGTCAGTTCCTCAATGGGCCGGTGCACAGCCTGCGTTTTGAATTCGGTCCGGGTGTCCGTTACGACGAGTACACCAACGGCGAAGATGAAACCCAGCCGTTGGGTTATGCATCGGGCACCTATGCATGGCAGATGACGGACAACGCAAAATTCACCCAGGGTGTGTCGGTGTTTGGTGCTGAAGATACAACGCTGAACTCAGAAAGTGCGTTGAACATGGCCATCAACGAACACTTTGGACTCAAGGTGGCGTACAACGTAACCTGGAACTCATCACCACCTGATTCTGCACCGGAACATACCGATCGCCGAACCACGATTTCTTTAGGTTATAAAATGTAATATCGTCGGGCCGGGACTCTTCTCGGCCTGTTTTTTATTTTCTGAAACTGTGCTTATTTATATTAAACGGCGTTTTAAAATAAATAATGGGTTTGGTTTCTTCTTCATAATTTCTCCATAATTGCTTGTCAGACCTTATTCAGTTTATTTGACACGAATTGATAAATAATTTGACTAGGCAAAAATGTGATCCAGATCTACACTTACGGCACAGGCGAAAAAATCGCCTCAGGCATATCGCATTAAACGCATTAAATAAGTATGAGAATAAAATTATGAAAAAAATCAAAACCGCTACAGCAGCGATGGTGCTTTCCGCACTTTCATTTGGCGTATTTGCTGCTGATAATATGACACAACCTGCCAGTGACGTTAACAACCCAATCGGGATCGCTAAAGCCTCTGGTGTAGAAGCGGGCTCCAACATTGCCCCCGGCTCTCAGTCTACCGGCCAGTCAATGAATGACGCATTTGATGTACACAAGCTGGTGGCGGGTGAGTGGTCCTGATATTTCAACTGCCGCCTCTGACGCAATATATACGCTGTCATAGCCTGTCGAAAACCGGATTATGACGTACCGGTTTTTGTACCCTAAATTATCGTAAAGATAGTTAAATTTTATTCAGTAAATTACCGCCACGTTTTTGCTGACAAAATATTAGCCCCAGATCATTGCGGCCCAGCGCAACAGCAACATCGCGCCGCAAATAGCAATTAACACCACGACCATTTTCCAGTGCTTCACGGCAAATCTTTTTGTTGGCATAACCTAATCCTTGTCAGTTGATACCCTTAGTCTATCAAAATTTGCGCCAGAAAGCGCTCAACCCGGGACAACAGGTTATGCCGGAACACCGGTTCGGCTTAAAACCAATGGAATCTGTCAGCCAGAATCAATACCAGGCAAGCAGCGGAAAGTAGATTCAATATCACAACGGTTTTGCTGGATACATTCATGTGATACCCCTTCGATGTTTAAGGACCAAGTCAAGAATAGCTCAGCACTTTCGGATTGCGAGCCTCTGCCAGCAAAAGTTCATGAACGCATACAAAAGGATGTGCGGTTCAAAACGGTCGCAGAAGGTGCATTCGCCCTTTCAATAGTGTTACCATTACCCTGCTTGCCGTAAATCCGCATTTATCTGAAATCGGCAGGTGCACGATGACGACCCAATTTGACGATTGTTGGTCAGATGGTTTCGTAATCTACTGTTTAATCACGATTATTTTCTTTGTATATGCTCTTATGTGTGGGGCATCACTGCAAATAAGGATATAAAATGCCTGTAATTACTCTTCCTGATGGCAGCCAACGCCATTTCGACCACGCTGTTAGCCCAATGGATGTTGCCCTGGATATCGGTCCTGGACTCGCAAAAGCAACCATCGCAGGTCGCGTAAACGGCGAGCTGGTAGACGCGTCCGATCTGATTGAAAGCGATGCAACGCTTGCGATCATCACCGCGAAAGACGAAGAAGGTCTGGAGATCATTCGTCACTCCTGTGCGCACCTGTTAGGCCATGCTATCAAGCAACTGTGGCCAAACACCAAAATGGCGATCGGCCCGGTTATCGACAACGGTTTCTATTACGACGTTGACCTTGACCACACCCTGACTCAGGAAGATATCGACGCGCTCGAGAAACGAATGCACGAGCTCGCCGAAACCAACTATGACGTCATTAAGAAGAAAGTCAGCTGGCACGAAGCGCGTGAAACCTTCGTGAAGCGCGGCGAGAACTACAAAGTCTCGATTCTTGATGAAAACATCGCTCATGATGACAAGCCAGGCTTGTACCATCACCAGGAATACGTCGACATGTGCCGTGGTCCGCACGTGCCGAATATGCGCTTCTGTCATCACTTCAAGCTGATGAAAATCGCAGGCGCTTACTGGCGTGGCGACAGCAACAACAAAATGTTGCAGCGTATCTATGGTACCGCGTGGGCCGATAAGAAAGCCCTGAACGCATACCTGCAACGCCTGGAAGAGGCGGCTAAGCGTGACCACCGTAAAATCGGTAAGCAGCTTGACCTGTATCATATGCAGGAAGAAGCGCCGGGGATGGTGTTCTGGCATAACGACGGCTGGACTATCTTCCGTGAACTGGAAACGTTCGTGCGCTCCAAGCTGAAAGAGTACCAGTATCAGGAAGTGAAAGGCCCGTTCATGATGGACCGTGTGCTGTGGGAAAAGACCGGCCACTGGGACAACTACAAAGATGCGATGTTCACCACTTCGTCTGAGAACCGTGAATACTGCATCAAGCCAATGAACTGCCCGGGCCACGTTCAGATCTTCAACCAGGGTCTGAAATCCTACCGCGATCTGCCGCTGCGTATGGCGGAGTTCGGTAGCTGCCACCGTAACGAGCCATCAGGTGCGCTGCACGGTCTGATGCGTGTTCGTGGCTTTACTCAGGATGATGCGCATATCTTCTGTACTGAAGATCAGGTCCGTGAAGAAGTTAACGCCTGTATTCGTATGGTCTACGATATGTACAGCACCTTTGGCTTCGAGAAGATCGTGGTCAAACTCTCAACGCGTCCGGAAAAACGTATCGGCAGCGATGAGACATGGGATCGCGCAGAGGCGGATCTTGCCGTAGCGCTGGAAGAGAACGGTATTCCGTTCGAATACCAGCTGGGCGAGGGCGCATTCTACGGTCCGAAAATTGAATTTACCCTGTATGACTGCCTCGATCGCGCATGGCAGTGCGGAACGGTACAGCTGGACTTCTCCCTGCCGCAGCGTTTAAGCGCCTCTTATGTTGGCGAAGACAACGAGCGTCAGGTGCCGGTTATGATTCACCGTGCGATTCTCGGTTCACTGGAGCGCTTCATCGGCATCCTGACCGAAGAGTTCGCGGGCTTCTTCCCAACCTGGCTTGCGCCAGTGCAGGTCGTGGTGATGAACATTACCGATTCTCAGGCGGATTACGTTAAAGAATTGACGCAGAAACTACAAAATGCGGGCATTCGCGTAAAAGCAGACTTGAGAAATGAGAAGATTGGCTTTAAAATCCGCGAGCACACTTTACGTCGTGTCCCGTATATGTTGGTCTGTGGTGATAAAGAGGTGGAAGCAGGCAAAGTTGCCGTTCGCACCCGCCGTGGTAAAGACCTGGGGAGCCTGGACGTAAGTGAAGTGATTGAGAAGCTGCAACAAGAGATTCGCAGCCGCAGTCTTCAACAACTGGAGGAATAAGGTATTAAAGGCGGAAAACGAGTTCAAACGGCACGTCCGAATCGTATCAATGGCGAGATTCGCGCCCAGGAAGTTCGCTTAACAGGTCTGGAAGGCGAGCAGCTGGGGATTGTGAGTCTGAGAGAAGCGATCGAAAAGGCTGAAGAAGCTGGAGTAGATTTAGTTGAAATCAGCCCTAACGCCGAACCGCCAGTTTGTCGTATCATGGACTACGGCAAGTTCCTTTATGAAAAGAGTAAGTCTTCTAAGGAACAGAAGAAGAAGCAAAAAGTTATCCAGGTTAAGGAAATTAAATTCCGTCCTGGTACCGACGATGGCGATTATCAGGTAAAACTCCGCAGCCTGATTCGCTTTCTGGAAGATGGCGATAAGGCCAAGATCACGCTGCGTTTCCGCGGTCGTGAGATGGCCCACCAACAGATTGGTATGGAAGTGCTTAACCGCGTCCGTGACGATCTGAGTGAACTGGCAGTAGTCGAATCCTTCCCTACGAAGATCGAAGGCCGCCAGATGATCATGGTGCTCGCTCCTAAGAAGAAACAGTAAGGCCTTCAAGCAGCAAAATCTGTGGAGCCTTCGGGCCCCATAGGTTTTGTTCGCCTATGTTTCGTTTATTTAACAATGCGAAGTGGAAGTTATTAAAATGCCAAAAATTAAGACCGTACGCGGTGCTGCTAAGCGCTTCAAAAAAACCGGTAAAGGTGGTTTTAAGCACAAGCACGCTAACCTGCGTCACATTCTGACTAAGAAAGCTACCAAGCGTAAACGTCACCTGCGTCCAAAAGCCATGGTTTCTAAAGGCGATCTGGGCCTGGTCATCGCGTGCCTGCCGTACGCATAAGTCGTTAACGTTTAACTTTTTTAACTTAGAATAGATACAGGAGAGCACACATGGCTCGCGTAAAACGTGGTGTAATTGCACGTGCACGTCACAAGAAAATTTTGAAACAAGCTAAAGGCTACTACGGTGCGCGTTCACGCGTATACCGCGTTGCCTTCCAGGCTGTTATCAAAGCAGGTCAGTACGCTTACCGTGACCGTCGTCAGCGTAAGCGTCAGTTCCGTCAACTGTGGATTGCGCGTATCAACGCAGCAGCACGTCAGAACGGTATTTCTTACAGCAAATTCATCAACGGCCTGAAAAAAGCCTCTGTTGAAATCGACCGTAAGATCCTGGCTGACATCGCAGTATTCGACAAAGTAGCGTTCACCGCTCTGGTCGAAAAAGCGAAAGCAGCACTGGCATAAGCCAGTTGAGAGAGGGGGCTTTGCCTCCTCTTTTCATTTAACACCATCAGAAGATTGACATTTATCCGTGCAGGCTTTTCAATAAGGTCTTAACGGTTTTTACCCTACAAGGTAACGCAAGCATGAATGCTGCTATTTTCCGCTTCTTCTTTTACTTTAGCACCTGACTTCAGGAGGCTAGCGCGTGAAAGATGAAACGAAAAACAGCGCCAGATAAGCCTCCCGATGGAGGCTTTTTTTGTGCCTGAAGTTAAGAGAATACGTCCAACAATTCGGTGTCTGCACCGACATAATGAGGAAAACCATGTCACATCTCGCAGAGCTGGTTGCCAGTGCAACGGCCGCCATTAACCAGGCCTCAGATGTTGCCGCGTTAGACAATGTCCGCGTCGAATATCTGGGCAAGAAAGGGCATTTGACCCTTCAGATGACTACCCTGCGTGAACTGCCAGCAGAGGAGCGCCCGGCAGCCGGTGCAGTGATTAACGAAGCCAAAGAGCAGGTACAGCAGGCGCTGAACGCGCGTAAAGCCGAGCTGGAAAGCGCAGTCCTGAATGCGCGCCTGGCGGCAGAAACGATAGACGTCTCTCTGCCGGGTCGTCGTATTGAAAACGGCGGTCTGCATCCGGTTACCCGTACTATCGATCGTATTGAAAGTTTCTTCGGTGAGCTCGGCTTTACCGTGGCGACTGGCCCGGAAATTGAAGATGACTACCACAACTTCGATGCCCTGAACATTCCTGGCCATCATCCGGCACGTGCTGACCACGACACTTTCTGGTTTGACGCCACCCGTCTGCTGCGTACCCAGACCTCCGGCGTGCAGATCCGCACCATGAAGGAACAGGAGCCGCCAATCCGCATCATCGCGCCGGGTCGCGTATACCGTAACGACTACGATCAGACCCACACCCCAATGTTCCACCAGATGGAAGGTCTGATTGTTGATAAAAACATCAGCTTTACCAACCTGAAAGGCACGCTGCACGATTTCCTGAACAACTTCTTTGAGGAAGATTTGCAGGTTCGCTTCCGTCCGTCCTACTTCCCGTTCACTGAACCGTCTGCGGAAGTTGACGTGATGGGTAAAAACGGCAAATGGCTGGAAGTGCTGGGCTGCGGCATGGTGCATCCAAACGTGCTGCGCAACGTGGGTATCGATCCGGAAGTGTATTCCGGCTTTGCGTTCGGTATGGGCATGGAGCGTCTGACCATGCTGCGCTACGGCGTGACCGATTTACGTGCGTTCTTCGAAAACGATCTGCGTTTCCTCAAACAGTTTAAATAAGGGCAGGACAGAACAATGAAATTCAGTGAACTGTGGTTACGCGAATGGGTGAACACCACGCTGGACAGCGACGCGCTTTCCAACCAGATCACCATGGCGGGTCTGGAAGTTGACGGTGTAGAGCCGGTTTCTGGCGCCTTCACCGGCGTGGTCGTGGGCGAAGTGGTTGAATGCGGTCAGCACCCTAACGCTGACAAACTGCGCGTAACAAAAGTCAATGTGGGCGGTGACCGTCTGCTGGATATCGTCTGCGGTGCGCCAAACTGCCGTCAGGGCCTGAAAGTGGCCGTGGCGACCGTCGGTGCGGTGCTGCCGGGCGATTTCAAAATCAAAGCGGCTAAGCTGCGCGGTGAGCCGTCTGAAGGCATGCTGTGCTCCTTCTCCGAACTGGGTATTTCCGACGATCACTCCGGCATTATTGAACTGCCGCAGGATGCGCCAGTTGGTACCGATATCCGCGAATACCTGAAGCTTGATGACAACACCATCGAAATCAGCGTAACGCCAAACCGTGCTGACTGTTTAGGCATCATCGGTGTGGCCCGCGACGTGGCCGTGCTGAACCAGACTGAACTGAACGTGCCGGAGATCGCTCCGGTTGAGGCAACCATCAGTGACGTGCTGCCGATACAGGTAGACGCGCCTGAGGCCTGCCCACGCTACCTCGGTCGTGTGGTGAAAGGTATTAACGTTAAAGCGCCAACCCCGCTGTGGATGAAAGAGAAACTGCGTCGCTGCGGTATCCGTTCTATCGATGCAGTCGTCGACGTCACCAACTATGTTCTGCTGGAGCTGGGCCAGCCAATGCACGCCTTTGATAAAGATCGTATCGAAGGTGGGATCGTCGTGCGCATGGCGAAAGAGGGCGAAACCCTGGTTCTGCTGGACGGCAGCGAAGCGAAACTGAACGCTGACACCCTGGTGATTGCCGATCACAACAAAGCGCTGGCGATGGGCGGGATCTTCGGCGGCGAGCACTCTGGCGTTAACGACGAGACGCAAAACGTCCTGCTGGAATGCGCGTTCTTCAGCCCGCTCTCCATCACCGGCCGCGCACGCCGTCACGGTCTGCACACTGATGCTTCTCACCGCTACGAGCGTGGCGTGGATCCTGCGCTGCAATACAAAGCGATGGAGCGTGCGACTCGCCTGCTGATCGCCATCTGCGGCGGCGAAGCGGGTCCGGTTATCGATGTGACCAACGAAGCGACGCTGCCGAAGCGTGCGACCATTACCCTGCGCCGCAGCAAGCTGGATCGCCTGATTGGTCACCACGTTGCCGATGCGCAGGTGACCGACATTCTGACGCGTCTGGGCTGCGAAGTCACTGAAGGTCAGGACGAGTGGAAAGCCGTTGCGCCATCCTGGCGTTTTGACATGGAGATCGAAGAAGATCTGGTGGAAGAAGTGGCCCGCGTGTACGGCTACAACAACATCCCTGACGAGCCGGTGCAGGCGGGTCTGGTGATGGGCAGCCATCGCGAAGCCGATTTGTCTCTGAAGCGTGTGAAAACCATGCTGAACGACAAAGGCTACCAGGAAGTGATCACCTACAGCTTCGTTGATCCTAAGCTGCAACAGCTGATCCACCCGGGTCAGGAAGCGCTGATCCTGCCAAGCCCGATTTCCAGCGAGATGTCAGCGATGCGTCTGTCCCTGTGGACGGGACTGCTGGGCACTATCGTTTATAACCAGAACCGTCAGCAAAACCGTGTACGTATTTTCGAAAGCGGTTTGCGCTTTGTACCGGATACTCAGGCGAATTTAGGCATCCGTCAGGATCTCATGCTGGCCGGCGCCATCAGCGGTAACCGCTATGAAGAGCACTGGGACCTGGCAAAAGGGACGGTTGATTTCTACGATATGAAGGGCGATCTGGAAGCGATTCTCGATCTGACCGGTAAATTATCCGAAATTGAATTCCGCGCAGAAGCGATTCCAGCCCTGCATCCGGGTCAGAGTGCGGCGATCTATTTAGACGGCAAACGCGTTGGTTTCATTGGGGTTGTTCACCCGGAGCTGGAACGTAAGCTGGATCTGAATGGCCGTACCATCGTATTCGAACTGGAGTGGAACCCGGTTGCAGACCGCGTCATTCCTCAGGCGCAGGACGTCTCACGCTTCCCGGCAAACCGCCGTGATATCGCGGTTGTGGTCGCTGAAAATGTGCCCGCAGCAGATATTTTGGCCGAATGTAAGAAAGTTGGCGTAAATCAGGTAGTTGGCGTAAACTTATTTGACGTGTACCGCGGCAAGGGCGTAGCAGAAGGTTTCAAGAGCCTCGCTATTAGCCTTATCCTTCAGGATACCAGCCGTACACTCGAAGAAGAGGAGATTGCCGCTACCGTCGCCAAATGTGTAGAGGCATTAAAAGAGCGATTCCAGGCATCATTGAGGGATTGAACCTATGGCGCTTACAAAAGCTGAAATGTCAGAATATCTGTTTGATAAGCTTGGGCTTAGCAAACGGGATGCCAAAGAGCTGGTAGAGCTGTTTTTCGAAGAGATCCGTCGTGCTCTGGAAAATGGTGAGCAGGTTAAACTCTCCGGCTTTGGCAATTTTGATTTGCGAGACAAAAACCAACGTCCGGGCCGTAACCCGAAGACGGGGGAAGATATTCCCATTACAGCCCGCCGCGTGGTGACCTTCAGACCCGGACAGAAGTTAAAAAGCCGTGTCGAAAACGCAACGCCCAAAACAGAGTAATATGAACTAACTAAAAAGGCCGCTCACGCGGCCTTTTTTCTTTGCGCTATTTGCCAAACCCGCCGTAAAATCAATGATATCTCAACCGGATAACCTATCGTCTATGCTTGATCTTGCCCGTCGCCAGCACCGCTCCGATCTCCGCCGCCTGTGTCTGCTCGGGGTGCTGTTGATTGTCGCCACCACCGTCAGCCTGTGTGCGGGCGATCGGTGGTTGGGGCCGGAAAGCTGGTTTACGCCTGAAGGACAGCTCTTTGTCTGGCAGATCCGCCTGCCGCGGACGCTGGCGGTCCTTTTAGTCGGCGCGGCGCTGGCGCTGTGCGGTACGATCATGCAGGCATTATTTGAAAACCCCCTGGCGGAACCCGGACTTCTCGGGGTCTCGAATGGCGCAGGCGTCGGGCTTATCGCCGCCGTGATGCTGGGGGGAAGCGAGCTCTCCGCCTGGGGGATTAGCCTCAGCGCAATCCTTGGCGCGCTGTTGATCACCCTTATCCTTCTGCGCTTTGCCCGTCGCCACTTATCCACCAGCCGGCTGCTGCTTGCCGGGGTAGCGTTGGGGATCATCTGTAGTGCGCTGATGACCTGGGCCGTCTACTTCTCCACCTCCTTCGATCTGCGCCAGTTAATGTACTGGATGATGGGGGGATTTGGTGGCGTCGACTGGCGTCAGGGGTGGCTGATGGTGCTCCTGATCCCGGTCATCCTGTGGACGGCGTTCCAGGCGCAGCCGCTTAATATTCTCGCGCTGGGGGAAACGTCTGCTCGCCAGCTCGGGATGCCGATTGGATTCTGGCGCAACGTGCTGGTTATCGCCATCGGCTGGATGGTGGGCGTAAGCGTGGCGCTGGCGGGGGCGATTGGCTTTATTGGGCTGGTGATCCCGCATATGCTGCGTCTGTGCGGTATTACGGACCACCGAACCCTGCTCCCGGCCTCGGCGGTTGCCGGGGCGGCAACGCTGCTGATTGCCGATATCATCGCCCGGCTCGCCCTGACGGCCGCTGAGTTGCCCATAGGCGTGGTGACCGCAACGCTGGGCGCGCCGGTCTTTATCTGGCTACTATTAAAAGCTGGACGTTAAAACACAACCTGTAAGTCAACCTGAGGGAATGCTATGCAGTCTGATATTCTGAATACCGAAGTGACGACCATTGACGGCGAGAAAACCACGCTGGAAGGCTACAAGGGCAAGGTGCTGCTCATCGTTAACGTGGCGTCGAAATGTGGCCTTACGCCGCAGTATGAACAGCTGGAAAACATTCATAAAGCCTGGGAAAAAGACGGCTTTACCGTACTCGGCTTCCCGTGCAACCAGTTCCTGGGCCAGGAGCCGGGTAGCGAAGAGGAGATTAAGACCTTTTGCAGCACAACCTATGGCGTGACGTTCCCGATGTTCAGCAAAATTGACGTGAACGGGGAAAATCGTCATCCGCTGTATGCCAAACTGGTGGCCGCGGCGCCGACCGCCGTTGCGCCTGAAGAGAGTGGTTTCTATGAACGTATGGCGAGTAAAGGCCGCGCGCCGCTCTATCCGGACGATATTCTGTGGAACTTCGAAAAATTCCTGATTGGCCGTGACGGTCAGGTTGTGCAGCGTTTTTCGCCTGACATGACGCCTGAAGATCCTATCGTGATGGAATCAATCAAGCTGGCGCTGGCGAAATAATGACGCTGCTGATGCAGCTCACGGACGTTGCCGGGAAGGGACGTCTTGAGCCTGTGACTGCCGCAGTCAACGCAGGTGAAATCCTTCACCTGGTTGGGCCAAACGGCGCCGGAAAAAGCACGCTGCTGGCGCGCATGGCGGGGCTGACCACCGGGGAAGGAGAGATTACCTTTCTCGGGCAATCGCTCGTCGACTGGCTACCCGCTACACTCGCCTCCCGTCGAAGCTACCTGGTTCAGCAGCAGGTTCCCCCCTTTGCGATGCCCGTCTGGCACTACCTGACGCTGCATCTGCCTGATAAAAATCAGGTGGGCTTGCTCAACGAGGTTGCTGCGGCGCTCGGGTTAGACGACAAGCTTACCCGGCAGGCAAATCAGCTTTCCGGCGGCGAGTGGCAGCGCGTGCGTCTGGCCGCCGTTATCCTTCAGATCCATCCGGCGGGAAATCCTCACGGGCGGTTGCTGCTGCTGGACGAGCCGATGAGCGGGCTGGACGTTGCCCAGCAGGCTGCGCTGGATACCCTGCTCAGCGCGCTGTGTCGCAAGGGGATCGCCATCGTGATGAGCAGCCATGATTTAAACCATACGTTGCGGCACGCGCATCGGGTGTGGTTGCTGGCGCGTGGCAAGCTGATTGCCAGCGGAACGCGCGACAGCGTGCTGACGGCCGCAAATCTTGCGAGCGCTTACCACATGTCGTTCCGGAGGCTGGATATTGAAGGCCACAAGATGCTCATTTCCACGGCGCAGGAATAACCTTTCTTGCACAGCTGCATAGATGCACGCTAAATTACCGAAAGAACAAAAAAAGCAGAGGATTCGTCTGAAATGCGATTCTGGTTTCTCCTTGTTGCGGCGCTCTTTCTTGCAGGATGCAGCAGCCATCGTGCACCTCCGCCCAACCCACGACTTTCTGATTCCATTACGGTCATTGCCAGCCTGAACGATCAGCTCAGCAACTGGCGCGGCACCCCTTATCGCTACGGCGGCATGAGCCGGGGCGGGGTGGATTGCTCGGGATTCGTGCTGATGACCTTCCGCGATAAATTTGACCTCCAGCTTCCGCGTGAAACGCGTATGCAGGCGAAAATCGGCACTGAAATTGATAAAGACGAACTCCTGCCCGGCGATCTGGTCTTTTTTAAAACGGGCTCCGGTGAAAGCGGCCTTCATGTCGGCATTTATGACACCGATAATCAGTTCATTCATGCCTCGACCAGCCGTGGCGTGATGCGCTCCTCTCTGGATAATGTTTACTGGCGTAAAAACTTCTGGCAGGCCAGACGTATTTAACCGCTGCATAAAAATGCAGTGCGGAGGGCCTGGCGGTGAAAATAGACGTCAGGCTTTTCTTACGGGTTGATTAAAGTTAAATTTTTTGCCCAATTATTTATGGCTGCATGTGCCTGTTTTATCTAAAACTGGCTATTATTCAATAACCAGGATAAAATTAATTAAGATTCAGGGAAAAATCTGAAAATTAATACGGAAAGAATGAAATTAATCTTATTAAAATCAAGACAGTGGAATTGTGCCTGCAATTGCTCCAGGATGTTCTCTCTCATCTTTAATGCAGGACAAGCGCGATGATTATTACGCTAGATAATGCTTACCAGTCTGAACTTTTACTCCTTCCGGCGCGTGATAGTGCAGGTTTGCTTAAAGGTTTAGAGATTTTGGTTAACTTTACTGGCGTGGGTGCGGACGTACGGATCCCGACTGAACTGGTTATCCCACATCTTTCTCACGAAGATGAATTAGCGCTGTTTCAGGAGAAACTGCAATTACTCGATACCTGTAAGCTATTTTTTATTCAGCATCAGTTAATTGCATGGATCAATATTACACCTGCAATTGTTGAGTTTTTATTAACTAATGAGAACGCTGTTTCAATCCTTGAGCGATATCCGTTTCTTGAGTTTACTGTTAATGAGAACTATCCAGGTTTAAATAACGGGAAAGACGATCCCTGTCTGGCAAGAATGGCGATCCATTTCCCCTTAGTGCTGGCTAACTTCGGTGCAGGGGCTGCGTCCCTTAAACCGGTTTATGATGGTCTGTTCAAACGGGTGATTGTGGATAAAAACTTTATCCAGCAGCGCGTGTCGGCACTCTCGTTTGAGCCTTTTATGCGCGCTATTCTCTGGCAGATCGCGCCGCATTGCCAGTCGGTCATGGTCTCGGGAATTGACGATCACGGCATCTTACAACGCGTGCTGCCCTTCAATTTTGGTGCAATGCAGGGAAGCCTGTGGCCTGCCGTCCCGGCAGAGCGGGTCACGACTCTCGTTCAGCAATAACCCCTTTCTTCGCCCGTGTTTACGTCCAGGGAAACCCTCTACACTTAAAGCAGGAGGACTTATGACCCTGTCTTTTACTGCTCACTGGCACGATGAATTACCCGGCTTTTACACCGCGCTTAAGCCAACGCCTTTACAAAACGCGCGTCTTATCTGGCATAACGATGCCTTAGCGGATTCGCTTGGCATCCCTGCGACACTTTTTCAGCCAGAAAAAGGCGCCGGCGTCTGGGGCGGCGAAACGCTGCTCCCGGGCATGAAGCCGCTGGCTCAGGTCTACAGCGGACATCAGTTTGGCGTCTGGGCGGGACAGCTCGGCGATGGTCGCGGCATCCTGCTGGGTGAACAGGTTCTGCCGAATGGCGAAACGCTCGACTGGCACCTGAAAGGGGCAGGGCTAACCCCGTACTCACGCATGGGGGATGGCCGCGCGGTGCTGCGTTCAACCATCCGTGAAGCTCTGGCTTCCGAGGCGATGCATGCCCTGGGGATCCCCACCTCACGCGCGCTGTCCATTGTCACCAGCGACACGCCGGTGGCCCGCGAAACGATGGAGCAGGGGGCGTTGCTGGTCCGCGTGGCGGAAAGCCATCTGCGTTTCGGTCATTTTGAACACTTCTACTATCGCCGCGAGCCGGATAAAGTCCGCCAGCTTGCCGATTACGCCCTTCGCCGTCACTGGCCGCACCTGCAAAACGAACCAGACCGCTATGTTCTCTGGTTCCGGGATATTGTCGCCCGCACTGCCGCAATGATTGCCCGCTGGCAGGCCGTCGGCTTTGCCCACGGGGTGATGAATACCGACAACATGTCCCTGTTAGGGCTGACGTTTGACTACGGTCCGTACGGCTTCCTTGATGACTATCAGCCGGGTTACATCTGTAATCATTCGGACTATCAGGGGCGTTACCGTTTCGATAACCAGCCTGCGGTGGGGCTGTGGAACCTTCAGCGGCTTGCGCAAAGCCTGTCGCCGTTTATCGACGTCGATGCCCTGAACGATGCGCTGGACAGCTATCAGGAGGTCCTGCTGCGGGAATACGGTGTGTTAATGCGCAACAAGCTGGGGCTGATGACCCAGGAAAAAGGCGATAACGCGCTGCTGAATGGGCTGTTTGCAATCATGGCGCGGGAAGGCAGCGACTATACCCGAACCTTCCGTATGCTGAGCCAGACCGCGCAGCAGAGCGCCGCGTCACCGCTGCGCGACGAGTTCATCGATCGTCAGGCGTTTGATGACTGGTTTGCCGTTTACCGGACGCGTTTACAGCAGGAACAGATTGATGACGATACCCGCCAGACGCGGATGAAGGCGGTTAACCCGGCGATGGTGTTGCGCAACTGGCTGGCGCAGCGGGCTATTGAGCAGGCAGAGCAGGGGGACTATACCGAGCTGCATCGGCTGCATATCGCCCTGCGCACGCCGTTTGCCGACCGGGAGGATGACTATGTCAGCCGCCCGCCAGACTGGGGCAAGCGGCTGGAAGTGAGCTGCTCAAGCTAAGGGGCGAGAAAAACCTGCGGCGCGGCGTGCGCCGGATGTCTGCCGACGTGCACCTGCGCACCGTACCAGTGTGCCAGCGCGTCGGCCTGCAATACCGTCTCCGGTATGCCCTGAGAAACAATCCTGCCGTTGTGTAACAGCAGGATCCGGTCCGACCATAATGCGGCAAGATTGAGATCGTGCAGCACCACACAGGCGTGAAGATGGCCCTGACGGGTCAGCGATTTCAACAGGCGCAGCAGATGCTGCTGGTGGTAGAGATCCAGCGCGGAAGTGGGTTCGTCGAGAAACAGCCAGCCACGCGGCGTTCCGTCACGCCACAGCTGCGCCAGCGCGCGGGCGAGCTGAACGCGCTGCTGCTCGCCCCCCGAGAGGGCATGCCAGCGCCTGCCGGCCAGCGGCAGGCAACCGGTCAGCTGCAACACCTCACGCACAATCGACGGTTCCGGGTGACGCGTCCAGGGCGCACGCCCCATTCCAACGATCTCCTCCACCTGCCAGTCAAATCCAGGCTGAGACTGCTGACGCATCACCGCCCGATAGCGGGACAGCGTCTGCGGATGCCATTCACTTAGCGCTTTTCCCGCCAGCGAACAGCCGCCGCTGTCGGGTTTCAGGTAGCCGGTCAGCAGCCGCAGCAGCGTGGATTTCCCCGCGCCGTTGGGGCCGATCAATGTAACCAGCTCTCCCTGCGACAGTGACAGCGAAACGTTATCTGTCAGCGTGCGGCCAGACCGGGTAAAAGTAAGATTTTCAGCCGTATAACGTTCAGCCATGCTGTTCTCCACGACGAAAAATGAGCCATAAGAACCAGGGAGCGCCAAGGATACTGGTGAGCAGGCCGACCGGCATTTCTGCCGGAGCGACCAGGGTGCGCGCGACCGTATCCGCCACCAGCAGCAGTAAAGCGCCCGCGAGTACCGTGCCGGGGAGGGTTGCCCGGTGATCGGCGCCCAGCCACATGCGCATCAGGTGCGGCACCACGAGTCCGACAAAACCAATCACGCCGCTGACGGCGACAGCCGCCGCGACCAGCAGGGCGCTACATAACAGTAATATTCGCTGTACAAGGGCAACGTCCACGCCAAGGTAATGCGCTTCCTCCTCACCCAATTGCAGTAAATTTAACGCGCTGGCACAGCGCCAGATCGCCAGAACGGCAGGCACCATCAGCGAGGTCACGGCGAGTAGCGTTGACCACTGCGCCTGACCGAGACTTCCCATTCCCCAGAGTGAAAGCTGACGCAGCTGGGCGTCATTGCTGACCCACGAAAGCACACCCACTGCCGCACCGCACAGGGCATTGATGGCGATACCCACCAGCAACAGACGTGACAGAGAGGGGTCACGCTGCCTGCTGAGCAGGAAGATCACGCCAGTGGCTGCCAGCGCCCCAAGAAATGCCGCCAGCATAGGGGCGTAAAGCATCACCAGCGCGGGCAGCGAGAGCGGGAGCACCACCCACAGGGCGACGGCCAGCGCCGCACCGCTGCTGATCCCGAGCAGGCCCGGGTCGGCCAGCGGATTGCGGAACAGCCCCTGCATGACGCAGCCGGCGAGCGCCAATGACCCGCCAATCACCAGCGCCAGCAGTACGCGGGGCAGACGGATGGTAAGCCAGATCTGGCGTAGCGTCTCATCGCTGCCGCTCCACAGCACGTTCACCGGCAGGCGTAACGCCCCAAAACCGGTGGCCATGAACGTCATGACGGTAAGCAACCCCGCCAGAAGCCATAACGATAACGTGATGCGCCGGGACATCAGGGCAGTTGCTCCGCTCTGGCACGCAGCTGTTGTATGGCTTTCGGCGTGCGGACGCTGAAGCCCAGCAGGGCCATATCATCAATAGCCAGCATCTGCTTGCTTCGTCCCGCTGGCGTTTGCGCCAGACCGGGCAGTTTCCACAGATTTTCTTCGCCGCCCAGCGCGTTAAGGCCGTCCTGCGAAATCACCACCAGATCCGGCTGGCTGGCCATAATCCCCTCCTGCGAAAGCGGCTGATAGCGGGTAAAGCCCTGCATGGCGTTCTGCAACCCGGCGGCGCGTATTGCCGCATCCGCGCCGGTCTGTTGCCCGGCCGCCATTGCGGTCATTCCGCCGTGGCTGAGGATAAACAGCACCCGCTTGTTGAGCGGTGTTGAGGGCAGTGCCGCCACCGCCTGACGCAGCGAGCTGCGCAGGGTTTCCCCTTGCGCCTCATGATGCGTCGCCTGAGCTATCACCCGCACTTTTTCGTCAATCGCGCGCAGGTCAGGCGTGCCGGGAACGGTAACCACCCGGACGTGGCTCTGTTCAACCTGCTTCAGCGCCAGAGAGGGTTGCGCCTGGTCGCTTGCCAGCACCAGCGTCGGGCGTACGGACAAAATCCCCTCCGCATTCAGCTGGCGAAGATACCCCACGTCAGGCAGCGCGTTTGTCGCCTGCGGCCACTGGCTGGTACTGTCGCGCGCAACCAGAGAAGACTCCGCGCCGAGGGCGTAGACGATCTCCGTCACGTCACCGCCGAGGGCGACAATTCTCTCCGGCGCGGCGACGGCGACCAGCGGCAGGGCGCAGAGCAGGGCGAACCAGTTTTTCATGCGGCCAGCCCTTCTGGCGTCAGGGCGTCAATCTGGCGGCGCCACTGGCTCTGCTCAGGCTCGCCTTCGGTACGCTGGCCGTAGAGCTGGGCGATCTGAGTGCCATCCGCAGCAAACAGCTCCAGGCTGGTAACGTGTCCGTCCGCCGTAGGCTTGCGCGTTACCCACGTCTCGGCGATAGTCTCCTCCAGCAGATGCAGGGTAAAGATTGGGTTGAAGATGTTCAGCCAGCCTTTCATGGGCGTCAGATTTTCCACCACACCGGTGAAAATCTGCACGCAGCCGCGGTTGCCGACGAAGATCATGATTTCGTTTCCGTCCTGTCGCGCCGTCTCCAGCAGCTGTGCCAGCGCGCTGTTATCCACCTGACAGGCCAGATCGTCACTCACCAGACGAAACGCCTGCTGGCGGCTCAGGTTATGGCGCTTCAGTAAGCTAAAGAACTGATGCACGTCGGTCATGGCGCGCCACTCTTTCTCCACCGAGCCTGCATCAGCACCGTCGGAATGCGCAGGGGCATCGACAGCCTTTAGCGCCAGAGTGGGGTTATCGGCAATGATAAAACGGGTCAGCACGTCGCCCCAGGCGGCAACGTCGGTGTGATCCGTGGTGTAGACCTTCAGTAAAGCGTCGCCCTGATGATCGAAGAACTGTATGCTCTGACGTTCGCCGCGGGAGGTCGTTTCACTTATGTGAAACGCGCTCGCCCACTGGTTGAGGAACAAACGCAGATCCAGCGCGCGCGGATTCAGCACCAGCCCGGCGTGGCCGCCGAGGTGCTGGTGAGTAAATGCCCCGACCTGTTCGTGAACGGCGTATTCGTTACGGCAGATGCATTTGGTTTCCCCCACCGATTCCAACGCTGCCAGAATCTCACGGATTTCACCGCGCAGCCGCCAGGCGTCGTGTCCAACGCGCGCAAATGCCAGCTCTGCTTCGCTGATGTGCATTAATCCGGCGATATCACGGGCGTACTTACCCGGATGTTCTTCTTTAAGCTCAAGCCAGCGTGTGTAGTGACCCATAATCTTATCCTTCTGAATCGTTGCCCCGAAGGGAATTACCATTGATAACTGACGAAGATCTTGCCGTTGCGGCCATCCTGCGGGATGCCTTGTGGTGACCAGTAGGCTTTGTCGAAGGCGTTCCCCAGCACGAGGGTGGTGGTGATGCCTTTGAACTGCTGCTGACCTCTATAGCTGACGTAGAAATCATTCACTGCGTAGCCAGGCTGCTCGCTGTAGCTGCTGCTGATGTGCGTTGAGCGTTCGACGAAGGTGCCGATCCAGCCCACGGAGAAGCCGCTTTGCGCCACCGGGATATCCAGCTTGCTGGTGACGGTGTCCGGGTTGATGCTGGAGATGTACTCGCCCGTGTCGGTATCTTTCCCGCGCGTGCGGTTGTAGGCCACGTCGAGGTTGAACAGGCTGGTCGCGTAGGTTGCCATCATGTCCCAGCCCCAGATTTTGGCATTGGGTACGTTATAGGACATGGTGGTGGCCGCCGCAAAATCGACGGCGGTGGAGATGTAATCTTTCGCTTTGGTGTCGAAGTAGCTGGCTTTGAACTCCAGCGCGTCGTTGGCGAGCAGCAGATCGTCAAAACGTAGCCCAAAACCGAACTCCTGGGTTTCGTTAGTTTCCGGACGCAGGTTCGGGTTCGGCACCCAGTAGTTGGTGTAGACGCTGCCGATAGAGAAGTGCTTCGAGTCGTTATACATCTCGCCCATCGTTGGCGCGCGGAAGGCCTGGGCGTAAGAGCCGAACAGCATCAGCCAGTCGGCTGGATTCACGGTTAACCCGGCGCGTGATGACCACTTATCCGCATCCACGTCGTCGTAACCGTCGCTGCTGCCGCGGTAGTTGTCGTAACGCGTCCCGCCGAGAAGCGTTACCGGCAGGTCGCGCAGGGTGATCTCATCCTGCAACCAGCCGGAGCTGAAGTCGATCTTTGCGTCCGGGAAGCCGGTAGTCGCGCCGCCAGGGTGTTGCTCCTGACGATAGTATTCACCGCCGTAGGTCAGCAGGTGCGAGGCGAAGGAGTCGCTGAACAGGCGGGTGCGGTTTTCCACTTTGCCGCCTTTGGTGGTCTGCTTACGGAACTCGCCGCTGGCGTCGATGTTCTGGGCGTTGATCCGCGCTTCGGACCAGTAAATTTTTGCATCGGCGTTCAGCCAGTCGTTTCCGGCTGGCGCAATGCGGTAGCCAAGCTGGGCATCGCGCTGAATGGTGGAACGATCGGTCATCGGGTTACTGCTGCTGGCATCCGTGGTCTGCGGATTTTTCGGCTCCTGCGCGTCGTTGTTGTAGTAGCGCAGGGAGCCGCTCAGCGTCTGCGCCGGATCGATTTTCCAGCTGCCTTTCGCCAGCATATTGTTGATGGATTCGTCGTTTGGCGCCCTCGCGCCGTCACTCTGGCGAATGTCGCCGCGATCGCGGCTGGACCAGGAGACCAGACCGTCCAGGGTATCGGTGCGGCCATAGGCGCTGGCACCCATCCCGATGCTGTGATCGCCCGTCGCGCCGGTAGCAAATACGCGATAGCCGCTGTTTTTACCTGCATCCAGCAGATCGCTGGCGTCGACGGTGTCATACGAAATTACGCCGCCCAGCGCGCCGCTGCCGTACAGCAAGGCGGAAGGGCCGCGCACCAATTCGATACGTTTGATCAGCGCCGGATCGAGGAACGTACTGTTCAAGTGTCCGGTATCGGTGCCCTGGCGCACGCCATCCACCAGCACCAGCACGCCACGGCGATCATAACCCCGGAGGTTAACGTCCTGACCGTTGGTGCGCCCGGTGCCGTCCAGCGTCAGACCGGGCACCTTGCGCAGCAGGTCGGCGGCGGAGCCGGCGGTCTGGTTTTCCGGGGCGGTGGCGTCAACCACGCTCACCATCATGGGGGCTTCAAAGGCGCTGCGGGCATTGCCGGTGGCGGTGACGGTGATCTCGTCTGCGGCGGCAAACGTAACGCCCGGCAGGATGCTGACAATCGCCAGCGCCAGAAGAGACGGGCGTAAAGACGCGGATTGCAGGTGTGGCATAGCAACTCTCCATAAGAATTGAAAAGCGCTGGCTGCCTGGGGATCACCTGGGTGGCTGGCGAATGTGTTGTCTGGTTTATTTAGTCAGGATCAGTTTTCCGGCATTGGTCTGGCGCAGCAGGTAGTGCTGGCCGTCATGCTCGATAATAACCCGTCCCTCCTCACCTAACAGAGTTTTGCTGTCGATTCGGCGATCGGTGGGAGCAGGGGACGGCGCTGTGTGTGTTTTTGTTGGCGTTGCCGCGCTGTTATCGGTCGTTGACATAATGTTTATAAATAACAATCAATGTAACAATGATAATCATTATCAATAAACTGCAAATTCACGGCAAGCGTTTTTGTGAAAAAAGGGTGAGAGGATCAAATTTGTGGTAGAGGTGCGGTTTGATGCCCTCACCCCGACCCTCTCCCACGGGGAGAGGGATAAGGGCACGTACCGTAGGCCGGGTAAGCGCAGCGTCACCCGGCAGGATTTTAAAAGCGCGTGTCCACGGCTGAAGCCAGCATCTCCAGCAGCCGTTCGCTGTCTTCCCAGCTCAGGCACGGGTCGGTGATTGACTGGCCGTAGACCATTTGCTGTCCGGCGACGATCTTCTGCGTGCCTTCTTTGATAAAGCTCTCCGCCATAATTCCTGCAATGGCGGTCGAGCCGCTGCGGATCTGCTGGCAAACTTCCTCGCAGACGTCCAGCTGGCGGCGGTGCTGTTTCTGACAGTTGCCGTGGCTGAAATCCACCACCAGATGCTCCGGCAGGTCAAATTCCGCCAGCGTTTCACAGGCGGCGGCAATATCTTCTGCATGGTAATTTGGTTTTTTACCGCCACGCATAATGATATGTCCGAACGGGTTGCCGCTGGTCTGGTAGATGGTCATCTGGCCGTTTTTATCCGGGGAGAGGAACATATGGCTGGCGCGTGACGCGCGGATGGCATCTACCGCAATTCGGGTATTGCCGTCCGTTCCGTTTTTGAAGCCCACCGGACAGGAGAGCGCCGACGCCATTTCACGGTGGATCTGGCTTTCGGTGGTACGCGCGCCAATCGCGCCCCAGCTTATGAGGTCGGCAATAAACTGTCCGGTCACCATATCCAGAAATTCGGTGGCAGTCGGCACGCCCAGCTCGTTAACCTGTAACAGTAGCTTGCGCGCCAGCGCAATACCGTGATTTACCCGGTAGCTACCGTTCAGATCGGGATCGGAAATCAATCCTTTCCAGCCTACGACGGTACGCGGTTTTTCAAAGTAGGTACGCATCACGATCTCCAGGCGATCCTGATACGTGCCGCGCAGCGTCTGAAGGCGTTGTGCATAATCCATTGCCGCGTCCAGGTCGTGGATGGAGCAGGGGCCAATCACCACCAGAAGACGTTTGTCTTCACCATTGAGAATTTTTTCGATGCGGCGACGGGAGGCCGTCACATGGTCCGCCACCTCGGCGGATACGGGATGCAGCCGGGCCAGTTCAGCCGGTGTGACCAGGCTATCAATGCGCGCGGTGCGCAGTTCGTCGGTTTTGTTCATGGAATGTCTCAGAAATTTTTTGCTTCATCGGCAGACTACCGGGAAGTGATGGGCATCACCTTAAACCAATCCCTGCTGATTTCAAGTTCGGGGCACGTCGCCCCGAGGATGGCATGATAATAACTGAAACTGGATTAATGTACTAGCATATTAGTACATGCGGCGATTCAGCCCCATGATATCGAGGATCTTGGTGGCAATTTCTTCTACTGAATAGTTGGTACTGTTCAGCCAGGGAATTTGATTTTTCCGGTATAGCGCTTCGACTTCGGAGACTTCCATTCGGCACTGGCGCATCGAGGCGTAGCGGCTGTTCTCGCGACGTTCTTCGCGGATCGCCGCCAGGCGTTCCGGGTTGATGGTCAGCCCAAACAGCTTATGCTGGAGCGGCTTGAGCGCGGCGGGAAGCACCAGGTTATCCATATCATCGGCAATAAAGGGGTAGTTGGCGGCACGAATGCCAAACTGCATCGCCAGGTAAAGGCTGGTGGGGGTTTTACCGCAGCGCGACACGCCGAGCAAAATCACCTGCGCCTGGTCGAGATTGCGCAGGGAGATCCCGTCGTCGTGCGCCAGGGTGTAGTCAATGGCGGCAATACGCGCATCGTATTTGGTCAGGTTGCCGGGGTTCAACCCGTGGGTACGGTGGGCGATCGGCGTCGGGTCGAGCTTCAGCTCGCTTTGCAAGGGGGCAACCAGCGCCTGCACGATGTCCTGACAGAAGCCCTCGCTTTGCAGAATGATGTTGCGGATCTCAGGGATCACAATGGAATAGAACACCAGCGGACGAACGCCGGTCTGCTGGTAAATAGCGTCGATCTGGTCCTTAACCGCTTTGGCCCGGCTCTCATTTTCCACGAACGGCAGCGTGATGCTGTTTATCGATACCGGAAACTGCGACATCACCGCGTGTCCCAGCACCTCGGCGGTAATCGCCGTCCCATCAGAAATATAAAAAACGTGGCGATCGACAGCATTATCCATTTTATCCACCCTGAATAGCGTACCTAATTGTCTGAAAGCATAAATTAAAAAAGTTAATTTCACAGCAAAGAACTTATCTGAATTTTAAATGAAATGGTGTTTTTGATTTTCCTGAAAAGTGGATTTCATTTTTCGAATAGCGGCTTTATTTCTATGGTTTTTGCCGGAATCTATAGGAATCATCGGGTTAGCGAGTGCCGGGAAACTGTCCGAAAAGTTGAAAATTTAAATTGCTTACACGATTCACCGTTTTTTTAGCGGAAATAAATATGCCAGTATAAATACGTAGTCAGGTGTTTCTTACTCCGATCAAATATCACAAAAGGATTGTTTCGATGTCCAACAATGGCTCGTCACCGCTGGTGCTTTGGTATAACCAACTCGGCATGAATGATGTAGACAGAGTTGGGGGCAAAAATGCCTCCCTGGGTGAAATGATTACAAATCTGTCCGGTATGGGTGTCTCCGTACCAAACGGGTTTGCCACGACCGCCGATGCGTTTAACCTGTTTTTAGACCAGAGCGGTGTAAACCAGCGCATTTACGACCTGCTGGATAAAACGGATATTGATAATGTCACCGAGCTTGCCAAAGCCGGGGCGCAGATCCGCCAGTGGATTATCGACACACCTTTCCAGCCGGAACTGGAAAAAGCCATTCACGACGCGTACAACCAGCTCTCCGCTGACGATGCGCAGGCCTCCTTTGCCGTGCGCTCTTCCGCCACCGCGGAAGATATGCCGGATGCTTCTTTCGCCGGGCAGCAGGAAACCTTCCTCAACGTCCAGGGTTACGAGGCGGTGCTGGTGGCGGTGAAGCATGTGTTTGCTTCCCTGTTCAACGACCGCGCCATCTCCTATCGCGTCCATCAGGGCTATGACCACCGTGGCGTGGCGCTCTCCGCAGGCGTACAGCGCATGGTGCGTTCCGACGTGGGCTCTTCCGGCGTGATGTTCTCTATCGACACTGAATCCGGCTTCGACCAGGTGGTGTTTATCACCTCCGCGTGGGGTCTGGGCGAGATGGTGGTGCAGGGGGCGGTAAACCCTGACGAATTCTACGTGCACAAGCCTACGCTGGCGGCTAACCGTCCGGCAGTGGTACGTCGCACCATGGGCTCGAAAAAAATCCGCATGATCTATGCTCCGACGCAAGAGCATGGCAAGCAGGTCACCATTGAAGATGTACCGCAGGAGCAGCGGGATCGCTTCTCGCTGACCGACGCCGAAGTGGAAGAGCTGGCGAAGCAGGCGGTGCAGATTGAAAAACACTATGGCCGTCCAATGGACATCGAGTGGGCGAAAGACGGACACACCGGCAAGCTGTTTATCGTGCAGGCACGTCCGGAAACCGTCCGTTCACGCGGTCAGGTCATGGAGCGCTACACGCTGCACGCGCAGGGCAAAATTGTCGCGGAAGGCCGCGCAATTGGTCACCGCATCGGTGCCGGTCCGGTGAAAGTGATCCACGACATCAGCGAGATGAACCGCATTCAGCCTGGCGACGTGCTGGTGACCGACATGACCGACCCGGACTGGGAACCGATCATGAAAAAAGCGGCCGCCATCGTCACCAACCGCGGCGGCCGTACCTGTCACGCGGCTATCATCGCCCGTGAGCTGGGGATACCGGCGGTGGTCGGCTGCGGTGACGCGACCGAACGCATGAAGGACGACCAGAAGGTGACGGTCTCCTGTGCCGAAGGCGACACCGGCTACGTGTATGCCGATATCCTCGACTTCAGCGTGAAAAGCTCCAGCGTGGATACCATGCCGGACCTGCCGCTGAAGATCATGATGAACGTCGGTAACCCGGACCGCGCGTTTGACTTCGCCTGCCTGCCGAACGAAGGCGTGGGCCTGGCGCGTCTGGAATTTATTATTAACCGTATGATCGGGGTGCACCCGCGTGCGCTGCTGGAGTTCGACGACCAGGACGCAAAACTGCAAAACGAAATCCGCGAGATGATGAAGGGTTACGACTCGCCGAGAGAGTTCTATGTGGGTCGTCTGACGGAAGGGATCGCCACGCTCGGCGCGGCCTTCTACCCGAAACGCGTGATCGTGCGTCTGTCGGACTTTAAGTCCAACGAATACGCCAACCTGGTGGGCGGCGAACGCTACGAGCCGGAAGAAGAGAACCCGATGCTGGGCTTCCGCGGCGCCGGACGCTACGTGTCGGAAAGCTTCCGCGACTGCTTCGCGCTGGAGTGCGAGGCGGTAAAACGCGTGCGCAATGACATGGGGCTGACCAACGTGGAAATCATGATCCCGTTCGTCCGTACCGTGGATCAGGCGAAAGCGGTGGTGGATGAGCTGGCGCGTCAGGGGCTGAAGCGCGGCGAGAACGGGCTGAAGATCATCATGATGTGTGAAATTCCGTCCAACGCCCTGCTGGCCGAGCAGTTCCTGGAGCACTTCGACGGCTTCTCCATTGGCTCGAATGACATGACGCAGCTGGCGCTCGGCCTGGACCGCGACTCCGGCGTTGTCTCTGAGCTGTTCGATGAGCGTAACGAGGCGGTGAAAGCGCTGCTCTCCATGGCCATCCGCGCGGCGAAGAAACAGGGTAAATATGTCGGGATTTGCGGGCAGGGTCCTTCTGACCATGAAGACTTTGCGGCCTGGCTGATGGACGAGGGGATTGATAGCCTCTCCCTGAACCCGGACACCGTGGTGCAGACCTGGCTGAGCCTGGCAGAGCTGAACAAGTAAAACCTGCACAACCTGAAAAAGGCGAGGATATCTGTCCTCGCCTTTTTTATTTTCCTGCGAATATGCTCACCATCACAAATAAAGCAAAAAACCAAATATCATAATTTATCTGTTAATTTAGACAATTGTTAGCGGGCAGGGCGTTGCTAATACTTGAGCCTTACCGCGTACATCCGTCGGGATGATGCGCGACTGGTTGAAATACGTTTTAACCTGATAAAAAGGCAAATAACAATGACAATCTCCTCTGTATTACGTACCAAAGATAAAATAGGTTATGGCCTCGGCGATATGGCCAGCGCGCTGGTCTGGCAAACGGCAACGTTATTTCTCGCTTATTTCTATACGGACGTATTCGGTTTGCCGGCGGCCATTATGGGCACCATGTTTTTAGTGGTGCGCGTGGTCGATGCGTTTGTCGACCCGTGCATTGGCGCGCTGGTGGACCGCACTCAGACTCGCCACGGTCGTTTTCGTCCCTGGCTGCTCTGGTTTGCCATTCCGTTTGGCGTGAGCTGCCTGATTACCTTCTACGTACCGGATGCCGGGGCGACGGCAAAAATTGTCTATGCCTGCGTAACCTATGCCATCCTGAGCCTGATCTACTCCGCGATTAACGTCCCTTACTGCGCCATGCCCGGCGCGCTGACGCTCGACCCGCGCGAACGCCACTCGCTGCAATCCTGGCGCTTTGGCCTGTCGTTTATCGGCGGATTGATTGTAACGGTCATCGCGCTGCCACTGGTCTCATTATTAGGCCAGGGGAATGTGCAAAAAGGCTATTTCTATGCCATGAGCCTGATGGGGCTGCTGGGTATTGTTTTATTCTTCTGCTGCTTCTTTATGACCCGGGAGCGTTACTCGCCGCGCAATGACACCTCCGGCTCGATGCTGACGGATTTAAAACTGCTGGCCGCCAATAGCCAGTGGCGAATTGTTTTTCTGTTTAATATTTTACTGTTAACCGCCGTCGTGACGCGTGGCTCTGCGACCATGTATTACGTCAACTATGTTCTGTTACGTCCGGAACTGGTTTTTGCCTTTATTGTTTCCGGCATGGTGGCCTCCTTAAGCGGCGCATTATTATCTGAACGCCTGCTGGGGAAATTTGACCGGGTGCGTGCCTATCAGTGGACCATTATTTCTTTCGTTATTTTTGGCGCGCTGATTTTCTTCATTCCGCCTTCGCAGGTGTGGCTGATATTCGGTCTGAATATTGTGTTTAGCTTTATTCAGAACCTGACCACGCCGCTGCAATGGACGATGTTCTCCGATGTGGTGGACTACGAAGAACACCGTAGCGGCCGCCGCCTGGACGGGCTGGTCTTTTCTACCGCCCTGTTTGCCATCAAATTTGGGCTGGCGCTGGGTGGGGCGGTGGTCGGTTGGGTGCTTGGCATGGTGGATTACGCTCCCGGTCAGGCAAACCAGGCGCCTCACGTTCTTGCAACCATCAATGCCCTGTTCACCCTGATCCCCTGCGCGCTGTTCCTCTGCATGGTGGCGCTCCTTGCCATCTACAAACTTAACAGCCGGCTGGTGGACAGCATCGCCCGCGAGCTGGCCAGCAAACGCGATAGTCGAAACGATGCGGGGCAGCTCAGCCCGGCAACCCAATCCGCACTACAGGAGTAAACCATGACTGCGATCTACAAGGACGCGGGACGTCCCGTACACGAGCGTGTCGCTGATTTACTGGCGCGTATGACGCCGGAAGAGAAATTTGCCCAGATGCACGCGTACTGGCTGATCCTCGAAGAACACGGCAACCACCGCGAGCGCAGCGATCTGAGCGATGAATTCGCTGGCGTAAGCGAACAGGCGTCCCTCGGCGAAAGGCTGAAGCTCGGCGTCGGGCAGATCACCCGCCCGCTCGGCACGCACATTGTTGATGCAAAAACCGGCGTGCGTGCCGCCAACCGGCTGCAACGCATGATGATGGAGGAGACCCGGCTCGGCATTCCGGCGCTGTTTCATGAGGAGTGTCTGGTGGGGCTGCTGTGCAAAGATGCAACCCTGTTCCCGTCGTCGCTGAACTACGGTTCCACCTGGGACCCGGCGCTGGTGCAGCGCGCGGCGGAGCAGATTGGCAAAGAGGCCCGATCCGTCGGGTGCCAGCAGGGGCTGGCCCCGGTGCTGGATGTCTCGCGCGATGTGCGCTGGGGACGGACGGAAGAGACCTTTGGGGAAGATCCGTGGCTGGTAGGGGTAATGGCGACGGCCTACGTGAAGGGGTTGCAGGGCGATAAGCGCGATCTGCTGGCGACCCTGAAACATTACGTCGGCCACTCCTTCAGCGAAGGGGCGCGCAACCATGCGCCGGTCCATCTCGGTTTCAGCGAGCTTAACGATACCTTCCTGCTGCCGTTTGAGATGGCGGTGAAGCTGGCCAACGCCGGTTCGGTGATGCCAGCCTATCACGACATTGATAATCAGCCAGGACACAGCGACCATTTCCTGCTCACCACTGTGCTGCGTGAACAGTGGGGCTTCGACGGCATTATCGTGGCGGATTACGGCGGCGTCAGCCTGCTGCACCAGCACCACGGGATTTCTCACGATCCAGCGGAATCGGCGGCGCTGGCGTTTAATGCCGGGCTGGACGTGGAATTGCCGAAGGATGACTGCGCGCGTCATCTGGCGGAAGCGGTAGAGCGTGGGCTTATCTCAATGGCGAAAGTGGATGAGATTGTGGCGCGCGTGCTAAGTGAAAAATTCCGTCTCGGGCTGTTTGAAAAACCGTACGCCGACGAAGACGGTATCGATTTGCAGAATGAGGCGACCCGGCAGGTGGCGCGCGAGGTGGCAACAAAATCGATCACGCTGCTGGAAAATAACGGCATTTTGCCCCTCGGCGGAAAACCCCGTGTAGCGGTAGTGGGGCCGACGGCGGACGATCCGCTGGCGCTGCTGAGCGGCTACAGCTTCCCGGTTCATCTGATCATCAGCGATATGGTTGAAGAGACCTCGCAGGTGACTACCCCGCGCGCGGCGCTGGAACAGTACCTTGGCGCTTCACAGATACGTTACGCCAAAGGATGCCACATTATCGAAAAACGGATGGCGGGCGCGCCGGTGTTCCCGGGCGACAGCGGCGGTAAACTGATGCAGCAATCGCCGGTTTCACAACGCACGGATCTGATCCCCGACGCCGTGAGCGCGGCAAAAGAGAGTGACGTGGTGGTGGCCTGCGTGGGCGACCTCGCCGGGCTGTTCCAGAGCGGCACCGTGGGGGAAGGTTCGGATACCGATTCGCTGGATCTGCCAGGCGTGCAGCAACAGCTGCTGGAGGCGCTGGTGGCAACCGGTAAGCCGGTGATTGTCGTCATGACGGGTGGGCGGCCTTATAACCTTCAGGGGCTGGAAGAGAAGGTGGCCGCGCTGATGATGGCCTGGGCGCCGGGGCAGGAAGGGGGCTGGGCGATTGCCGATGTCTTAACCGGCCGCGCGGAGCCGCAGGGCAGGCTGGTAGTGAGCGTGCCGAAAAACGCCGGGGCGATGCCGTACTACTATAACCACAAGCTGAAAAGCGGCGGCACGCCGTTTGCGTTCCATTTCGGCGCACTTTACCCGTTCGGTTACGGTCTCGGCTGGACGCAGTTTCGCTGGGGCGCGGCCCGCCTGGCTGAAAGCCGCGTCCCGATCGACGGAGAGGTGGCGTTAAGCGTCGATATCACCAACACCGGCGAGCGCAGCGGCAGCGAAGTGGTGCAGGTGTACGTACGCGATAAGGTCGCCACGCAGGTGCGTCCGCTTCAGGAGCTGAAAGCGTTCCAGCGCGTGACGCTTTCACCGGGAGAAACCGCCACGCTGACCTTTACCCTGCCGGTGGAGATGTTTAATTTCACCCGCCGGGACGGGAAGCGGATTATCGAGCCAGGGGAATTTGAGCTACAGGTTGGCGCGTCCTCGGCGGATATTCGCGCGGTGGTGAACGTGCGGGTAACCGGGGAGACGCGGGTGCTGGCGGGGGAATGGCGGATGCTCAGCAGCTGTGACATTACACGGGCGTAAAAAGGATAAAAAAAAGCCCATCGTGGGAGATGGGCAAAGACTACACACAGCAATTCGTTGTTTCACTCAGGGGATTTCCATGCTTATAAATCAAGGTGTTGATTTATAACCGTGTCTTAATAGTAGGCATGCCAGGATTTTGAGTCGATCGGATTCGTCTCAATAGTTAAAGGGAGGTAAAGATTTCTTGAAGAGAATGACGGTTTTAGGCAGGAAAAGGCGGGTCTGACCAGTGCGCAGAGAATAAATAGTTTAGCAACGTTTAAGTATTGCTGTGGAGAGTGTAGGCCGGGTAAGCGTTAGCGCCACCCGGCATCCGTTCTTACTGCGCGTTCTTATCTTCCAGCTCTTCAAGTTCGCTTAAGATGACATCCGGATCGGTTCCCGGCGCTGGCACTTCATGCACCCAGGCGGAGAAGAGTCGCCAGGTCACCGCAAGCAGCACCGGACCGATGAACAGGCCAATCATGCCGAAGGCAATTAACCCTCCAATTACCCCGGACAGGATCAGAATCAGCGGCAGGTCAGCGCCCATGCGGATGAGGAGGGGACGGATCACGTTATCCATGGTGCCCACCACGCAACTCCAGACCAGCAGCACCGTGCCCCAGGTCGTATCCCCCGTCCAGTAAAGCCAGATAATGCAGGGAACCAGCACCAGCAGCGGACCGAGCTGCGCCAGACAGGTCATCAGCATGACGACGGTGAAAATGGTGGCATACGGTACGCCGGAAATCGCCAGCCCGATTCCGCCAAGCACCGCCTGCACCAGCGCCGTGACCACCACGCCGAGCGCCACCGCGCGGACGGCCTGGGCTGCCAGCAGCACGGCCGCATCGCCGCGTTTACCTGCCAGTCGGGTGGCGAAATGTCGTACCCCCAGCGCAACCTGCTCGCCGCGCCAGTACAGCAGGGCGCTGAAGACCAGCATCAACGTACAGTGCATCATGAAGCGACCAATGTGCGCAGCCTGCCCCACAAACCAGGTGGTGGTTGTGCCGATGTACGGGCGCACTTTAGCCATCAGGGCGCTACCGCCCATCTCCAGCAGGCTGTGCCAGCCGCTGTACAGTTTTGCGCCTACAACAGGAATGCTGTTCAGCCACGCGAGATCCGGCAGCGTCATATCACCGCTGGTGACCGCGCGAATAACCGGGCCGCTACTGTCAACCAGGCTGTTAACCAGCAGAGCAATGGGAATAATAAACAGCAGGAACAACAGCAGCGTCATCACCAGCACGGCCAGGCCGCGGCGACCAAACAGCAGTTTCTGCAAACGCAAGAGTAAAGGCCAGGTGGCGACGACGACGGTCGCGGCCCAGGCAAATCCGAGCACGAAAGGACGAACGATCCACAGACACGCAATAATCATAATGGCTAAGAACAGCACCGACAGCAGTATCTGCGCGACATCCCTGGGCTGACGAAGATTGACCATAAACGAAACTTTCCTTAAATGAACACCAGCAAGGCTGATGGGAATATAAACCGCATCTCTCTAATCATTAGTGATTTCAGCGATTTTTGACAGGCGGATTTTGCCCGTAATTCTACGAAGCACATAAGAAAAAAATGTGTTAAAACTTTCCAGACACAACGCAAACGATTTCACACTATTCTCATTAGGGTCGACAGCAATGATCCCACAGATTTCTCAGGCACCGGGCGTCGTTCAGCTGGTGCTTAATTTTTTGCAGGCACTGGAGCAACAGGGTTTTACAGGTGATACCGCCACCGATTATGCCGACAGGCTGACGATGGCGACCGATAACAGTATTTACCAGCTTCTTCCCGATGCCGTCGTTTTCCCGCGCTCTACCGCCGATGTGGCGCTCATCGCCCGCCTGGCGTCGCAGGAGCGTTTCAGCTCCCTGGTATTTACCCCGCGCGGCGGCGGGACGGGCACCAACGGGCAGGCGCTGAACCAGGGCATTATCATTGATATGTCCCGCTATATGAACCGCATCATTGAGATCAACCCGGAAGAGGGGTGGGTGCGTGTGGAAGCGGGGGTGATCAAAGATCAGCTGAATCAGTTTTTGAAACCTTACGGCTATTTTTTTGCGCCGGAGCTTTCCACCAGTAATCGCGCGACCATTGGCGGGATGATTAACACCGATGCCTCGGGGCAGGGCTCGCTGGTCTACGGCAAAACCTCCGATCACGTTATGGGTGTGCGGGCGGTGCTGCTGGGGGGCGATATCCTCGATACCCAACCGATGCCGGTCGAGCTGGCCGAAACGCTGGCAAAAGAGAGCACCACCAGCGGACGGATTTATCGCACCGTGCTGGAGCGCTGCCGCGAAAATCGCGAACTGATCCTCAACAAATTCCCGAAGCTCAACCGCTTCCTGACGGGCTACGATCTGCGCCATGTCTTTAATGACGATCTGAGCCAGTTCGATCTTACCCGCGTACTGACCGGGTCAGAAGGGACGCTGGCCTTCATCACCGAGGCGCGTCTGGATATCACCCGGTTGCCAAAGGTGCGCCGTCTGGTGAACGTCAAATACAACTCCTTTGACTCCGCGCTGCGTAATGCACCGTTTATGGTGGAGGCGCGGGCGCTGTCGGTGGAAACCGTCGATTCAAAAGTTCTGAACCTGGCCCGGGAAGATATCGTCTGGCATTCGGTGAGCGAACTGATTACCGACGTGCCGGATAAAGAGATGCTCGGCCTGAACATCGTCGAGTTCGCCGGGGATGACGCAGAGCTGATTGAGAGCCAGGTAAGCACGCTCTGCCAGCGTCTGGACGAGCTGATTGCCCAGGGGGAAGGCGGCGTCATTGGCTGGCAGCTGTGTAACGATCTCTCCGGCATCGAGCGAATCTACGCGATGCGTAAAAAGGCGGTGGGGCTGCTCGGCAACGCGAAAGGGGCGGCGAAGCCGATTCCGTTTGCGGAAGATACCTGCGTGCCGCCGGAACATCTGGCGGATTATATCGTGGAGTTTCGCGCGCTGCTCGACAGCCATGGTCTGAGCTATGGCATGTTCGGGCACGTGGACGCGGGTGTGCTGCACGTGCGCCCGGCGCTGGACATGTGCGATCCGCAGCAGGAGATCCTGATGAAGGCGATCTCCGACGAGGTCGTGGCCCTCACGACCAAATACGGCGGTTTGTTATGGGGCGAGCACGGCAAAGGATTCCGCGCCGAGTACAGCCCGGCGTTTTTTGGCGAACAACTTTACGCCGAGCTGCGTAAGGTGAAAGCCGCGTTTGATCCTGATAACCGCCTTAACCCGGGAAAAATCTGCCCGCCGGAGGGCGTTGATGCGCCGATGTTGCAGGTGGACGCCGTCAAGCGCGGCACCTATGACCGACAAATTCCGATTGCGGTACGCGCTTCCTGGCGTGGCGCGATGGAGTGCAACGGCAACGGGCTGTGCTTCAACTTCGATGTGAAAAGCCCGATGTGTCCGTCGATGAAAATCACCAGCAACCGTATTCATTCCCCGAAAGGGCGTGCCACGCTGGTGCGCGAATGGCTGCGCCTGCTGGCCGATCGCGGCGTTGACCCGCTCAAGCTGGAACAGGAGCTGCCGGAAAAACGCGCCAGCCTGCGCGGGCTTATCGAACGCACCCGCAACAGCTGGCATGCGAACAAAGGCGAATACGATTTCTCGCATGAGGTAAAAGAGGCGATGTCCGGCTGCCTGGCGTGCAAGGCGTGTTCAACCCAGTGCCCGATTAAAATTGACGTACCGGAATTCCGTTCCCGCTTCCTCCAGCTGTACCACACGCGCTATCTGCGCCCGATGCGCGATCATCTGGTGGCGACGGTGGAGAGTTACGCGCCGCTGATGGCCCGTGCGCCAAAAACCTTTAACTTCTTTATCAACCAGCCGCTGGTGCGCAAACTGTCTGAAAAACATATCGGCATGGTGGATCTGCCGCTGCTGTCGGTGCCATCGCTCCAGCGTCGGCTGGTGGGGCATCGCTCGGCGAACATGACTCTGGAACAACTGGAAGCATTAAGCCCTGAGCAGAAAGCGAAGGTGGTGCTGGTGGTGCAGGATCCGTTTACCAGCTATTACGATGCGCAGGTGGTGGCCGATTTTGTCCGACTGGCCGAGAAAATCGGCTACCAGCCGGTGGTGCTGCCGTTCTCGCCGAACGGCAAGGCGCAGCACATTAAAGGCTTCCTCACCCGCTTTGCGAAAACCGCGCAGAAAACTTCAGATTTCCTGAATCGCGTGGCGCAGCTCGGCATACCGATGGTGGGCGTCGATCCGGCGCTGGTGCTCTGTTACCGGGATGAATATAAGCAGACACTCGGCGATAAGCGCGGTGAGTTTCAGGTCTTACTGGTGCACGAGTGGTTGCCTGCGGTGCTGACGCAAACGCCTTCTCAGGAGGTCAGCGGAGAAGCCTGGTATCTGTTTGGGCACTGCACCGAAGTGACGGCGCTGCCGACGGCGCCTGCCCAGTGGGCTTCTATCTTTGCCCGGTTTGGCGCGAAGCTGGAAAGCGTCAATGTGGGCTGCTGCGGCATGGCCGGAACCTACGGCCATGAAGTCAAAAACCACGCTCATTCGCTCGGCATTTATGAGCTGTCGTGGCATCAGGCGATGCAGCGCCTGCCACGCAACCGCTGCCTGGCGACGGGCTACTCCTGTCGCAGCCAGGTGAAACGGGTGGAAGGTAACGGCGTCCGCCATCCATTGCAGGCTTTACTGGAGATTATAGGATGATCTGGAAACGTGCGGTCACGCTGGAGGCCTTAAATGCCATGGGCGCGGAGAACATGGTCGGTTTGCTGGATATCCAGTTCACGCGCATTGGCGACAACGAACTGGAAGCGACGATGCCGGTAGACAGACGTACTCATCAACCGTTTGGCCTGCTGCACGGCGGCGCGTCCGTCGTGCTGGCCGAAACGCTGGGGTCGGTGGCGGGCTACCTGTGTACGGAAGGAGAGCAGAAGGTGGTGGGGCTGGAGGTCAATGCCAACCACATCCGCTCCGTTCGCAGCGGGCGCGTGCGCGGCGTCTGCCGGGCGCTGCATGCCGGAAGCCGTCATCAGGTGTGGCAGATTGATATCCTGGACGAGCAGGATCGCCTGTGTTGTTCATCCAGGCTGACGACGGCCGTTGTGTAAAGTTTCCGGATGTCTTGCCTTTGGTCAAAAATTAGCCGCTCGATTGTGATATACTGGTCACGTTTTGAACATAAGCGAGGACATCATGGATACTGAAATAACCCCAACACAGCTGGCAATTGAATATTTACGTCGCGATAAAAGCAATCTGTCTCCCGCCCAGTACCTGAAAAAGCTGAAACAGCTTGAGCTGGAATTTACGGATTTGCTGGCGCTCTCTTCAAACGAACTGAAAGAAGAGATCTACTTTGCCTGGCGGTTGGGCGTTCACGTCCATTAAGCAGTGAAGAAAAGGCCGCAAGCGCGGCCTTTTTTGTGTCTGACAGTCAGTATCTGGCAGGCAGTTTGTTAATTTTAATCAGCCGGCCTTCTTCCATTTCGATGAACCCGCCCGTTTTCAGATCAGCCAGAATACGCATTACGCCGCTGCGGGAAAGCTGGGTTTTATCCCTGATATACCTTTCCGCCGTCACGCTGCGTCGGTAGCTGTCATCTTCCTGCATCAGCAGCACGAGCTGCTGGCGAATCATCTCGTACGCGGTTGGCGCGCCTTTCGGCATGACGTTGTGATAAAGGCGGTTATAGATAAACATCAGATGATTAGAAAGCAGCCCCCAGAGCGCCTTCTCTTTGATAATTTCAGCCACCCGATCGGTCGTGAGCACACCAATCAGGCAAGGCGTTACCGTTCGAAGGTAGTCGGTAAAATAGATGTCCGTCAGGTTAGCGAGACCAAACAGGGCGGGACTGCGCGCCGTCGAAAGCATCATGTCGTCGCTTCTTCTGTATATGGCGACCGTGCCGTCAAGAATTAAATAACACATGCTCTGCCCGTTAACCTGGAGATCAAGTTGCTCGCCGGGATCGGTTCTATGCGTGGCGCAGTGCGGCTGTAAATGAGAAATCAGTTCCTGAGCATAGGGAGAGCCGCGATGCGATGGTTTATCAGAAGACATAGCGTTAACCTGGAAAAAGACTGTACTCTCTATAGTGTCGCTCTTCTTTTCCACCTTCTCCAGAGATAAATACAGCCTCAATACTTACGGGGTAAGTGATGGATCTCCACTAGCACGCCACGCTCCATGGTGATGTATTTTCCCGTCCGCAACTCCGCGAGGATCCGCATAATGCCGCTGCGTGAAAGATAGGTGCGGCTTTTGATATAGGCTGCGGCGGTAATGTTTTGTCTTATGGCTTCCGGCTCCTGCATCAACTCGACCAGCTGAAAGCGAATAATGTCATAAGCCGACATTTGCGATATCTGGGCGCAATGTTCGTAGACGCGCGATGCGGTATAGATCAGCAGGTTTGAGAAGTGCTCCCATAAATTCTGTTGTGCGACAATACGATTAAAACACGCCAGCGAAACGCTGGCCACCTCTGAGGTTTCCAGCGCTCTGACGTACAGGTGTTCAGAAGAAAACTGGCTGCTCACGCCGAGTATAAATGGCGCGGATTCAGAATTCAGGACGATACCGTCCCCGCGACGGTGCAACGCCACGCTGCCATGTAACAGTAAAAAGCACTGACGACTATCGCCGGAGTAATAATGGATAATTTCCCCTCTGGCAATAATGCCTCTCTCCGCATGCGGCAAAACATTATCGATTATTTTTTCAATGTGCTTAAAAGGCTTAGCGCCGAGCACCGTTGACTTATCAATTTCTGACACAGGCGCGAATCGGGTATTCATTTGAGACCTCACTGACTGACGCGATCATTTTTTGATCGGCATAAAGAATTATCTTAAAAAACAGCAGGTCAGGGAATGTTTGCAGCGAGTCTAATTATAGGCTTATCTGTTTTTAGGTGTTAATTAATTGAAATTGCGAACTTTTTTATTCAGGTCTAAAAGTAGACTGCGGCCATTATTCTTAAGGTATTTCCGAGTGAATATGTTTTGTATTTGTTAAAAGGGGGTCTACAGCTAGACCTCAAAATTGATTGTATGCCGAAAAAGAGTTGTATAAATTTTGACTCGTCGGAAGGGGTTTTATTTCTGCAACTGAATGTCGGTAATAAATAGAGTAATACGGGATATAAAATTATGAATAAAAAATTGATGATGGCAATGGTAGCAGCAGGTTCTGTACTCACCATGACCAATGCATTCGCAGCGGCCGGTACCGTTAATTTTAACGGAAATATTCTGGATTCTGCCTGCGACGTTGATGTGGCATCCCAGAATCAGGTGGTGGTATTGGGCGATTATTATAAAACGGAATTCCCGACAACCGGGGCGAGAACGGCTGCGACGCAGTTCAATATTATTTTGAAAAACTGTCCGGTAACGGTCACCAATGCAAAAGTCCGTTTTGACGGCACACCGGATTTAACCAACGCCAGCCTGCTGGCGATTGATACGTCCGTGGCGGGGGCGGCCACCGGGGTGGCGATTAACCTGATGACGGCAGATAAAGCCGATCTGCCGCTGCACGGCAGCAACAGCTATATCTACCCGCTCAGCAGTACGGCTGATAATACGCTGAACTTCTACGCGCAGTATATCTCCACCGCGGCATCCGTTACCGCGGGCCCGGCTAACTCGGTCGCAAACTTCTCTGTGGTGTACAACTAAGTCAATGGCAGTAATTAGCGGGGGGCCGCCCGGCCCCTTGTTTTATGAGGTAAAAAAATGCGTTTTATCACGACAACGGGCCTGGCTATGGCGCTGTTACCGCTGACGTTAACATCCGCCAGTGCAGGCGTAATTATTGGCGGCACCCGTGTTATTTTTGATGGGGCTAAAAAAGAGGCGTCAATAAATGTTTCGAATCCTGATAGCGTTCCTTATTTAATCCAGTCGTGGATAGATGTTCAGGATGAACAATCGGGTAAAGCGCCTTTTATTATTACTCCTCCGCTGTATCGGCTGGACGGTGGGCAAAAAAACCTTGAGCGTATAGTCATAACAGGCTCGCTATCTCAGGGGCAGGAGAGTTTATTCTGGCTGAACATCAAAGCGATTCCGTCAGCCTCAAAGCAGATGAACTCGCTGCAAATTGCCGTCAAAACGCGCATCAAATTAATTTACCGGCCAGAGACGCTTCGTGCGTCTACCCCTGAGGAGCAGGCCAATAAATTAACCTGGCGTCGTGCGGGAAATACCCTTCAGGTTAATAACCCTACGCCGTACGTTATCAATTTCAATGAAATTACGTTGGGTAATAAGAAACTTGACGATGTCACGTACGTGATGCCTTCAGGCTCAGCCCGTTTTCCGTTACCGAATGGAAGCACTGGCAATACGCTGACGTTTAAAGTCATTAACGATTATGGCAGCCCTGGCGAATTACACAGGGCCAGTTTGTGATCCTTCTGCGTTAATCAGGTGCTCGTCATGACAACGGCATTGAATACAATGCAGCCTGCGCGTCTGGCAATATTTATTGCTCTCGCGCTTGCTGGTGTCTCTCCCACGCTGCATGCCAGTGAGACGTTTAATACGGAACTGGTAGAGCTGGATAATCCCGGAATGGGAAAAGCAGATTTATCTGCCTTTGAATCCGGCTCACAGGCGCCCGGGACATACCACGTTGATATTATTCTTGACGATCGGCTGCTGGAAACGCGGGATATTCGTTTTATGGCAGTGAAGGATGCTAACGGCAGTGAAACGTTGCAGCCGTGCCTGAGTATCGGGCAGTTAAAAGCGTGGGGCGTGAAAACGGCGCTTTTCCCGCAGCTCGCCGCCGGGGAAGGTAAATGCGCCGATCTCAGTGCGATTCCACAGGCCAGCGCGGATTTCCAGTTTGGCGCCCAGCGCCTGGCGATCAGCATCCCACAGGCGGCCATAGACCTGCCAGCGAGAGGTTACGTTCCGCCGGATATGTGGGATGAAGGCATTACCGCGGCCATGCTCAACTACAGCCTGAGCGGGGCGAACAGCCGGGCAAGAAGCGGGGCAGGCACCCGCAGCGACAGCCAGTATGCAAACCTGCGGCCGGGGATCAACGTTGGCCCCTGGCGGTTACGCAACTATACCACCTGGTCCCGCGATGCGTCCGGCCAGGATAAGTGGGACAACGTCTACACCTTGATGCAGCGCGCGATCATTCCCCTGCAAGCCCAGTTTACGCTCGGGGACAGTTCCGCGCCTGCCGATGTCTTTGACAGCATGCCGTTTCGCGGCGTCCAGCTGGCGTCCGACGACGATATGCTGCCGGATTCCCTGAAAGGCTATGCGCCGGTGGTGCGCGGTATTGCGCGAACTAACGCGCAGGTCGTGGTGCGTCAGAATGGCTATCAAATCTACCAAAGCTATGTGGCGCCGGGCGCGTTTGAGATCGCGGACATGTATCCCACCGGCGGCGCGGGCGATCTTGATGTCACGATCGTCGAAGCCGATGGCAGTGAGCAACATTTCACCCTGCCGTACGCTTCGCTGCCGGTCCTGCAACGGGAGGGACGCCTGAAATATGCCCTTACCGCCGGGCAGTATCGCTCGTATAACCGTAGCGTGGAGAAAACCCCCTTCGGGCAACTGACCGGAATTTACGGCCTCCCGCACGGCATCACGCTTTATGGCGGCGTTCAGGGGGCAGATAAGTACCAGTCAGCGGCTCTGGGGGTGGGCAAGAACATGGGCGATCTCGGGGCTGTATCCGCAGACGTCACTCAGGGCTGGTCAACGCCGGAACATACCGCGAAAACAAGCGGTCAGTCGTGGCGGGCCCGATACAGCAAGAATTTTATCACTACCGGGACGAACTTTTCGATTGCCGGGTATCGCTACTCGACCCGCGGCTATTACGGGATGCAGGACGTCCTCGATTCGTACGGCGACAGCAGCGCGCTTCAGGACAGGCGGCGTAACCGTGCCGAGCTGACGATGAGCCAGACGCTGGGGGACAACCTGGGCGCGCTTACCCTCAGTGCGGCGCGGGAAGATTACTGGAATGACGGTAAGTCGATGGCTTCGTGGAGCGTCGGTTATAGCAACTACTGGCACAACATCAGCTATGGCCTGACATGGACCTACAGCAAAAATGTCCGCTCAGCGTCAGAGACCCGCGACAGCCAAAAAAACGCTGACCACGACCAGCTTCTGGCGTTCAACGTCAGCATTCCGCTGGATAAATTTTTGCCGCAGACATGGGCTAACTATGGCATGAACGCCAGCAGCAATAACGGGACGACGCATAACGTCGGCCTGAACGGAGTGGCGCTCGAAAACCGTTCCCTGAGCTGGAACGTACAGCAGGGATACGGCACAGAGGGCGTGGGGAATACCGGCAACGTGAACGTGGACTATAAAGGCGCCTGTGGCGAAGTCACGGCAGGTTATGGTTATGACAAAAACAGTGAACGCCTGAATTACGGGCTGCAAGGCGGCATTCTCGCCCATGCTGATGGCATCACGCTTTCCCAGCCGCTGGGGGAGACCAGTGTCTTAATCAAAGCCCCTGGCGCCCACGATGTGGATATCCGCAATCAGCCCGGTGTACGGACCGATTTTCGCGGATATACGGTCGTGAGCAACCTTTCTGTCTACCGGAAAAACGATCTCACCCTCGACCCGGAAAATATGCCGGACGATGTCGAGCTGGAGATCAACACCCGCACGGTGACGCCGACGCGGGGAGCGGTGGTGAGAGCCGATTATCTGCCGAAGTCAGGACGCCGGGTGCTGATGACCCTGACCGACAACGACCGCGCCGTTCCGTTTGGGGCGGTGGTCACCCTTGTGGGTGATGACAGCGGCAGTTTTATTGTCGGCGATCGCGGTCAGGTCTATTTAACCGGGATGCGCGAGCAGGGAACGTTAGTCGCCACATGGGGAAGTCAGGCCAGCCAGCAATGCCGCGCTGTTTTCACGCTGCCGAATCACTCAACGTACGGTGGGATCGCTGATATGCGCGCCACCTGCCGTCAGGAACGCTAACATGAAATGTCTTAAGACGATGCTGCTGCTCTGTTTGCTCGCGGCGGCAAATATGGCTCGGGCCGGTACCTGCACCACCATCACCCCGCAGCTTTCCACCCTGTCCGTGGGGACGATCAACGTGCAGCGCGATGCGTCTGTCGGCACGGTGGTATTTTCCGGCGCGGCGTCAGCCACAGGCTCCTATCTTACCGGGTGTACGAATCCGCTGATGCTGGGATTCAGCATGCGCTACAACGGCGCTACGTTGAGCAGCTACGGCAACCATGTTTACAACACGAACGTCAGCGGGATAGGGATACGCTTTTCTTCCAACGGCTATTTTGAAAACCCGAGCAATACGTTCTCGTACAATGCGCAGACCTCCTATGTGGACTGGTACGGCGGGAGGATTGAGCTGGTGGTGACGGGGCCGGTCTCATCGGGGGCATTAACGCCGGGTGTGATTGGCGTCGTAACGCTTCAGGGAAGCGACGGCCTCTACCGTGACGGTCTGACCACGCAGCTCACCTCCGGCACCATCAATGCTCTGGCGTGCACGGTAAATACGGCCCAGCTGACGTTTCCGATAGGGGATATTCCCGCTTCGGCGTTCGGCTCCACAGTGGGCACCACGCCAGCGGGAGCACAGAACACGCAAAACCTGGGTCTGACCTGTGCCGCCGGAACCAATATTACGGTCCCGCTCAGTGGAATACAGAATCCGGACAGCGCCAATACCAGCGTGATGGCCTTAACCGGGCAGGGAAATGCCGGCACTGCGAAAGGGGTAGGGGTGCAGCTTATCTATAACGGTGCACCGCTGGTGATGAACAGCCGACTGTTTTTGCGGCAGTCTGCCGGGGGGCAAGAGACATTGCCACTAACGGCCCGATATTACCAGACGTTAACCCGCGTGGAGTCAGGTTCAGCGAATGCCTCCGCCACCCTTAATGTGACCTACCAGTAGCAGGTAAGAAGATGAAAATAAGATGCTGGACACTGCTTTTACTTGCCTTACTCAGCGGGAAGGTATGCTCCGCTGATAGCGTCAACATCGGTGTGACGGGAAATATCGTGGCGTCGCCGTGCATATTTAATGGCGGCAGTAACAGCCTCGATGTCAACCTGGGCAATATTCAGGCAACCAATATGGCGACGCCGGGCTCAACATCGGATCCGGTGCCTTTCAGTCTGCTGTTTACCCAGTGCCCAACGGGAACGCAGAGTGTGACCGTCGCTTTCACCGGCAGCCCCGATCCCGAGGCGGGCGCGGACTATTTTATGAACAGCGGTTCGGCCACGCATGTGGCGATAGCCATGCGCGATGCCCAAACCGGTGCGCTTAAAGGAACAGGCTCCAGCATGACCCAGACCATTGCCGCGGACAGAACCGCGACATTGGCTATGCTGGCCTCGGTAACATCCATGACGGGCGGCGCCACGCCGGGAAGCATCAGTGCGGTTGTTATGATGACGATGCAGTACAACTGAATGCCGGTGATAAGCCTTTTTTAAAGACGTTGGTGTGAACTATGTTAAATATTCTGATTCAGGAAACGGATCTGTTTTTTCAGGCTGGGCTACAGAGCTTTTTCGACGATTTTTTTAAGCATAACTTTCATCGCTCCATTACATTTCACCTGGCGCTGACCAATGAAAACGTCAGCCAGGCCGATATTATTGTTCTTTCATTATGTCAGGGGGAAACGCTGACCTGTTTTCCGGAGTTACTGGCCAGGCAAAAAGGCATTGTGATAGGTCTCGTTGACGATGAGCAGCGCTTTTCGGCGCTGCCTTCCTGCTTTCAGGACATCATTTTTCTCCCGCGCCGGGCGTCGCTTGATCGTATAAGCGGCGTTCTGTTTATTGCGTGGTTCGCAACGCAATTACCGGGTTACACCTGGAATAAAAAGACCTGTTTCGACTGCCAGCATAAAGGTTTATCCCGGCAACAGATTCGTATTATGGTCAATTTTTACCGGGGGCTGTCGGTGGTGCAGACCGCAAACGCGTTGCAGATGAGCGAAAAAACGGTCTTTACCCATAAATATATGATGATGCAGAAATTTAATCTGCGAAGCGATTACGAGCTGATCGTACTGTTGAGAAGGCTGATGGAGAAAAAAAGCCGACCGAACCTGCTTCGCGATTACCTGGAAAATAATTATGCACAACAAATAGCCTGAAACGGCAGCGGATAGCGGGCCGGGCAGCGATAGCCACCCGGCAATGCAGTTAAACGTTAACCGCAGCGATCAACCGCGTCTTCATGGTCTGGTATGAGGAAGCCGCAAAATCCTCCGCCCGGCGCTGGTCCTCGATCGCCTCCAGCTGCACGGCGCAATACTTCGTTTCCGGCGTTCTGGAGATCGGGTCGAGATTATCCTGCGTCAGCTCATTACAGGCGCCAATCCACCACTGGTAGGTCATATAGATTGCTCCCGCATTGATGCGCTCGCTGATGCTGGCGCGGGTGATCACTTTACCCCGGCGTGAACGCACCCAGACCAGCTGGCCCTCGGCAATCCCCCGTTCATCCGCGTCCGCCGGGTTGATCTGCACCCGGCCCGGCTCGTCGGCCAGGCTTTGCAGCGCCGCGCAGTTCCCGGTCATTGAGCGACAGGAGTAGTGACCCACTTCGCGCACCGTGCACAGTACCAGCGGGTAATCCGCATCCGGTATCTCCGCCGGGGCGCGCCAGGGGGCGGCAAATAGCTGGCCTTTGCCAGTGGGGGTGTCGAACTGATTATCCTTGTACAGGTAGGGCGTGCCGGGATGATCGAGGGTTGGGCAGGGCCACTGCACATGGCCCATCTCGCCCATTTTTTCGTAGGTCACGCCGTAGAAGAGGGGGCACAGCTCGCGCATTTCGTCCCAGATCTGCTGGTTATCCTCGTAATGCATGGGATAGCCCATCTCCGTGGCCAGCAGGCTGATGATCTCCCAGTCGCGCTTCACGTTGCCGCTGGCCTCAATGGCTTTGCCGAAACGCTGGAAGCCGCGATCGGCACAGGTGAACACGCCGGCGTGTTCTCCCCATGAGGTGGCTGGGAGCAGCACGTCAGCCACCTCTGCCGTTTTGGTCATAAAGATGTCCTGAACCACCACAAAATCGAGCGCCTCAACGCCGCGGCGGACCAGACCCAGATCGGCTTCTGTCTGAAGCGGATCTTCCCCCATGATGTAATATGCTTTGATCTTACCTTCCAGCGCGAGATGCGGCACTTCGGTGATACGCGTTCCGACGCGATCGTCCATCCGGTTGACATTGATTTTCCACGCATCGGCAAATTTCAGTCTGACCGCCGGATCAGTGACGTCCTGGTAGCCGGGGAACATATTGGGCAGAACGCCCATATCGCAGGCACCCTGAACGTTATTTTGCCCGCGAACCGGACCCACGCCGACGGCAGGGCGGCCCAGATTGCCGGTCAGCAGCGCCAGGCTGGAGAGACCTTTCACCACATCGACCGCCTGACCAAACTGCGTGACGCCCATTCCCCACATCACCGTCGCTGAAGGCGCCGCCGCGAACATGCGCATTGCCTGACGAACATCCCGCGCGGGGATCCCCGTCAGATGTTCAACCTGCTCGGGGGCGTAATCTTTTACCGTCAGCCGGTACGCCTCAAGCCCTTCGGTAAAGCGGGCAACGTAGTTTTTGTCGTACAGTTCCTCTTCCAGCAGGACATAGCCAAAGGCATTGACCAGCGCCATGTTACTGCCATTTTTTAACTGAAGATGAAGATCGGCAATGCGTGCCGTTTCAATATGACGCGGATCGCAGACGATGATTTTAGCGCCATTTTCACGGGCTTTAAGCACCCGTCGGGCGACGATGGGGTGAGAGTCGGCGCAGTTATAGCCGAATACCAGCAGGCATTTTGAGTTTTCAATATCGTTAATGGAATTGCTCATGGCGCCGTTGCCGAGGGTCTCCTGTAAACCGGCAACGGACGGACCGTGACAGACGCGGGCGCAGCAGTCGACGTTGTTAGTATTCAGCACCGCACGGGCAAATTTTTGCATCACGTAGTTGGTCTCATTGCCCGTTCCCCGCGAGGAACCCGTGGTCATAATGGAGCGAGGGCCGTACTGTTCTTTGATGCTTTTAAGCCTGTGAGCGGTATAGCGAATGGCTTCTTCCCAGGTCACAGGGGTAAAGGCCTCGCCTTTGCTGTAGCGGATCATGGGCTGCGTCAGGCGGGGGGTAAGCAGCCGTGTATCATTAAGAAAGTCCCAGCCGTAGTACCCTTTCAGGCAAAGCGTGCCCTGATTGGTTACGCCATCAGCGGCTTCGGCACGGATAATCCGGTTATTTTCAACGACGAGGTTTAGTTTGCAGCCTGCACCGCAGTAGGGGCAGACGCTGGCGATTTTTTTCATCAATAACAGACCTGTTAAGAAATGAAGCACTGTTTACTGGAAAGCCCAGTCCCTTAGTGGACTAAGCAGGATCCATGCCACATTCAGGGTGCTTGATTAACAGGGTGTTAGGCAAAAGAGGGCGTGTCATCGTCAGTCTGTTCGTCAGAAGTGACGATGACACGCTATCCGCAGGGATGGGAAGAGAGAGGCGTTAAAGATCGTCCATGGTGTAACCGACGACAATTTCCAGCGTCTTGCGGATCACATCCGCCTTAACGACATCGTCGGTGGATTCCAGCGTCTGGATCAGCCAGAGAATGATCGCTTTGTTGGTCAGATGACCTTCGGAAGCAAGAACACAACGAACCGCAGTCGAAAAAATGGCAGACTCTTCAGCAAAGCGATCGCCTGCGTGACGGAAATACTCCGACAACGCGCTATCTAAAAAGGCGGAGTGGTATTCGGGTTGAAGCTGAATATTTTGTCTCATTTGTTCTCACCGTAGCTGTAAAGTTGTAGTCAATGTATCTTTTTGGGATCGGACGGTTTTCCATTTCCAAATAACGGCACTACATTGTCTCGGTTATTTTTGAGAGATCCCTCTCTCGATATTCGTCCTTGTGCGGTTCTGCGACCTTTAAAAGCGACCGTGCCAGAGCTGATTTCAGCTATCACTCGCGCTAATGTCTCCCGCCGCTGGGGATCCTTTTCATATGCTTGCATGTTACGCAGACGCTGAATCAATCCCTCGGTCGTCACGGGACCGCGCTCCTTCAAAAGTGAAAGAGCGGCTTCTCCAATAAGCTGGTCGATCAGTCTGTCCGCATCACTGCTCTTCATAACATTAACGTTCGAAGAGCAGGCCAAGAAGCATGTGATAATGATGTTCCTCTTCCGGGCCATTGGCCTTTTCAAGGCGACTTAATAGTTTTGTGCAGAGCGATTTGCGATTCAGATTCCGCCCGTCGCTAAGGATTTCAACAACAACCTGACCCAATGTTTCCTGTTGAGTAGGAAGCGCGGCTTTTTCGAAGTACTGCGCAATTGCTGTTGCTGAGTCTGCGAAGTGTCCGTTCTGCTGCATGTTTCGCTCCTGTAAATTTTCGTAATCAGTAACGTTACATTTAAGGTATACATAATTTTCAAATCTGTACATTGAAAATGTACAATTTTTTAAATATTTTATAATATATTTAATAAAGTATTTATTTATCATATAGTTATATGTATGCAGTTTACTGCGGGATTCACAAGATATATTGTACAATTCGAAATGGCGTCGCAGAGTTGTACATGCCAGGAAAAGGCGCAAAGAAGCCGTGTAAATCGTTGAGTTGTAAATTATTTGTTGGGCAATTAATGTGCTATAACAGAGTTCTCCCCACGTGTTTTCGTGGTCACCCCCTCAATCTTCAGGATTAGCATGCTCACAACCATTATTTACCGCAGTCATATCTGCGAGGACGTTCCAGTGAAAGCGCTGGAAGACATGGTCGCTGCTGCAAATTGTAGAAATCGCCAGTTCGATGTGACGGGGATTTTGCTGTTTAACGGCACACACTTTTTTCAGTTACTTGAAGGGCCCGCTGATAACGTTAAGGAGATCTATGAGCTCATCTGCCGTGACCCTCGGCATCACAACGTGGTCGAGTTGTTAAGCGATCACGGGCCTTCAAGACGTTTTGGCAACGTGGGTATGGAGCTCTTTGACCTTCGTCAGTACGACACCGACGAAGTGCTGCAACAGGTACTCGATAAAGGCACAACCCGCTATCAGCTGACCTATAACGATCGCGCCCTGCAATTTTTCCGCACCTTCGTTGAGGCCACTGAAAAAGCCAACTACTTTGAGCTGCCTCCGGCTGACGCCTGGGAATTTGTCACCGAAAATACGCCGTTATCCTCCCAGCCAACGGTTGTGGCAAAGGGTGCGGACTGTAGTTTCGCATTTCAACCTATCGTCGATCCGTTTATGCAGCAGGTGGTTTCCTGGGAAGCCCTGATCCGCACGCCGTCCGGTGACTCCCCGGAAAGCTACTTTTCCAACCTGTCGCGTGAGGCGCTGTACGAATCGGATCTGAAGAGTAAGCAGGTGGCTTTGTCGATGGCCAGCGCGCTGGGCCTACAGACTCAAACGTTGTCCATTAATCTGCTGCCGATGACGCTGGTCAATGTTCCTGGCGCCGTCGATTTTTTACTGACGGCAATTGAGGCGAACGGTTTTGTGCCGGAGCAAATTGTGGTCGAGTTCACCGAGAGCGAGGCGATCTCGCGCTTTGAAGAGTTCACCAGCGCGGTCAGACAGCTTAAAAGCGCCGGGATCAGCGTGGCTATCGATCACTTTGGCGCGGGATTTGCCGGTCTGCAACTGCTGGCTCAGTTCCAGCCGGACAGAATCAAGATCAACCGTGACTTGATTGCCAACGTGCACAAGAGCGGCCCGCGTCAGGCGATCATTCAGTCAATTATTAAATGCTGCGCCTCCCTGGAAATTCTGTTCTGTGCGGTAGGCGTAGAGCTGGCTGAAGAGTGGATGTGGCTGGAATCTGCCGGGATTTCTCAGTTCCAGGGACACCTTTTCGCCAGCCCGCGTCTGGGGGGCATTCCGGCGATTGCCTGGCCCGAGAAAAAGTACGATTTATAAAAACCTGTACGTAACTCTTCAAAGTGACCTGTACGTACGGCTAAATTTATACAACAATACATTAACGAGTGAGTGGTTCTTTGAGCCATTCACTTGTCTCAGAATGAGGAGTTAGTTATACAAATGATTTGTACAATCTGATAAGGTTGGTTTGGTTAGGTATGGAAGTATTGTGCGTGAGGGAGTTAATGGCCTATTACAGTATCGGCGAAGTGGCCGAACGATGCGGTATCAACCCCGTTACGCTGCGTGCCTGGCAGCGCCGTTATGGATTGTTGAAGCCGCAGCGAAGCGAAGGGGGTCATCGTCAGTTTGACGATGAAGATATCCTGCGTATCGAAGAGATCAAACGCCTGATGAAAACGGGTGTTTCGGTCGGTAAAGTAAAAGCGCTTCTTGAAAATACAGAAGTGATGACTCAGGGGAACTGGGCATCGTTTCAGGAAGAGATGTTAACCGTTCTGCGCTATGCCAATCCGGCAAAACTGCGCGCTAAAATCGGCGAGTTCCGCCGTGACCATGCGATGGATGTTCTGATAGACAACATCATCACCCCTGTGCGGCAGCGAATGAACCAGGACCAGAATACGGTGCGTCACATGGCGAGCCTGCTTGATGGTGTCCTGATTGAGTTTGCCGTTGCAAGCCTGGGTGAGTCGCGAAAAAAAGCAGGTAAAGATGCGCTGCTGGTCGGGTGGGAGTGCGACGACCGTACGCATTTGTGGCTGGAAGCGGCCCGTCTTGCCTACAAGGGCTGGCATATCGACGTGCTGGCTGAGCCGATTGATTCTCCGCGTCCGGAACTCTTTCCCGGGCAAAAAATTTTCGTCTGGACCGGTAAAGCGCCTACGCCTCGTCAACAGGAGCAGCTCGACCACTGGCGTGAACAGGGTTTCGCCGTTTCGTTCCATCACTGATGTTAAGGGGTCCGACGGTAAACCGCCAGCGCGGGATTTTTGCTTTCTGGCGATACGACAGGGGTATTCGCAAAGATGCATTGCATCAGTACCCCTGTCATATCGTCGATCTTTTGTCGCCAGCAACATTTCGCGTGTACTGTGCAGCTGTAACTGATTGCACTTTCCACGCCCCGTTTTCTTTGACCATGCAGTCAACGACAACATGCTCCTGTTTCTTGCCGAACGCGATGTAAACGTTCACGCAAACTGGATCGGAATCTACAGCGATGGCGGCGACATTCGCTGACCAGTCATCACGAATATCCTGGGCCTTTAAAAACAAATCAGCGTCGTAAAATACGTCACTTTCTTCTCCGTATCCTGGATCCTGCGTATGCCGCAGTTTTTTCATCGTTGACGCTGTGACGAATTTATCGATCTCGTTCCCGTCCAATATTGGGTAAATGTCCTTTGCTATCTGACTGACATACCATTTATTGAACTTCACGGCCTGCTCAGCAGGGCCGAGTGGTTTCGCATTAGCTACAGCAGACACCATGCAGAGTAAAAGTAATATTTTCTTCATTACGGATGCCTGTAAATTGTGATTTTTGGCTGAATTTTTCGGTACGTCGGGCAGGGTAGAGTGTTCTTTGTTTGAAATCGGAATACCAGGTTCCGGATCCGTCATAAATGCATGCGTGCCCGTGCTGATTCTCACCGGGTAGCGCATCAATAACAGCAACATCACCTTCCAGAAGGGTTCCGTATGCTTTTTTGAAGCCCGCCTTTTCGAGAGAACGCCAAAAGTCTTTGGCGTCAGCACCTTCAATTTTCAACCCGCCTGCACGTATCGCGGCAGCTACCGCGCGGGCGCAATAACCACTACTTTCATGATGGGCATGGCTGCGAGCATATGAAACAGCCTCATGTTTATTCCATGACATAAATTTCCTTATCAGCTGAATGGTTAACAAGGGAAACATTACGCCGAAAAGTGAAGAGTTTATGTAATTAATCATGATCGGAATTTAACCACTATCAGACTGATAAATAATGGTTAACTCATCCATCAAACGTCTTTATGCGCGCCCAGATAAGGCAAAAAAAGGATGAACAAGAACCTGGCTTAAGGGGAGGCATACGTAAAAAATGTATAGGGTGCCTGGTCGTACTTTGACTATCTTAAAAATAGGTATTTCCAATACAATTTTTATCATTGCCCGCCGCCTTACCGCCTTTCTCATGAAATGCATTATTTATCAATGCATTGAACAAATCTAACCATCCCATCCGCATCCCGTCACAGGGTCTATGCTTAATGAAAGTAGCCAAAAAGGGCGGTTTAGCCCAAAGCCCCTGCTCGCAGGGGGTTGAAGTGATAATCGTTATCACTAACATGGTGTTATGCCCTGGTGGCTTATCAGATGAGGTGGACCTATGGAACTGCATTCAGAAACCTTCAATCCGGCCGACTTTGCCTGGCGTGGCTTAACGCTGACGCCAGCGGCGGCGGCGCATATTCATGAGCTGGTGGCAAAAAATCCCGACATCCTCGGCGTACGCTTAGGCGTTAAGCAGACTGGCTGCGCGGGATTTGGCTACGTGCTGGACACCGTAACCGAACCTGAAAAGGACGATCTGGTCTTTGAAACCGACGGTGCAAAGTTATACGTCGCGCTACAGGCGATGCCGTTTATCGATGGAACCGAAGTCGACTACGTTCGGGAAGGTTTAAACCAGTTATTCAAATTTCATAACCCGAAAGCCCAGAACGAATGTGGCTGCGGCGAAAGCTTTGGGGTATAGGCGGTACTATGTCTCGTAATACTGAAGCAACGAGTGATGTAAACACCTGGAGCGGCGGACACCTCAATTATAAAGAGGGTTTCTTCACGCAGCTGCAAACCGATGAGCTGGCGAAAGGCATCAACGAAGAGGTCGTGCGCGCCATTTCGGCGAAACGTAACGAGCCGGAGTGGATGCTGGAGTTTCGCCTGAGCGCATTCCGCGCGTGGCTGGAGATGGAAGAACCCCACTGGCTGAAAGCGCATTACGATAAGCTGAACTATCAGGATTACAGCTACTATTCCGCGCCCTCCTGCGGCAGCTGTGATGACACCTGTGCCTCGCAACCCGGCGCGGTACAGCAAACCGGTGCCGAGAACAGCTTCCTGAGTAAAGAGGTGGAAGAGGCGTTCAATCAGCTCGGCGTGCCCGTGCGCGAAGGCAAAGAGGTGGCGGTAGACGCCATTTTTGACTCCGTCTCGGTGGCAACCACCTACCGTGAAAAACTGGCGGAGCAGGGGATTATTTTCTGCTCCTTCGGGGAAGCCATTCACGATCACCCGGAGCTGGTGAAAAAGTACATCGGTACCGTGGTGCCGAGTAACGATAACTTCTTCGCGGCACTGAATGCGGCGGTAGCGTCAGACGGGACCTTTATCTACGTGCCGAAAGGCGTGCGCTGCCCGATGGAGCTCTCGACCTATTTCCGCATCAACGCGGAAAAAACCGGTCAGTTTGAACGCACCATCCTGGTGGCCGATGAAGGCAGCTACGTCAGCTATATCGAAGGCTGTTCGGCGCCGGTGCGCGACAGCTACCAGCTGCACGCGGCGGTGGTAGAGGTCATCATCCATAAAGACGCGGAAGTGAAATACTCTACGGTACAGAACTGGTTCCCGGGCGACGGCAACACCGGTGGTATTCTGAACTTCGTCACCAAGCGTGCGCTGTGCGAAGGCGAAAACAGCAAGATGTCCTGGACGCAGTCAGAAACCGGCTCCGCCATTACCTGGAAATACCCGAGCTGTATTCTGCGCGGCGACAACTCCATCGGTGAGTTTTACTCCGTGGCGCTGACCAGCGGTCATCAGCAGGCCGATACCGGCACCAAGATGATCCACATCGGTAAAAACACCAAATCGACCATCATCTCCAAAGGGATCTCTGCCGGTCACAGCCAGAACAGCTATCGCGGACTGGTGAAAATCATGCCGACGGCAACCAACGCGCGTAACTTCACCCAGTGTGACTCCATGCTGATTGGCGCGGACTGCGGGGCGCACACCTTCCCGTATGTCGAATGCCGCAATAACAGCGCCCAGCTTGAGCATGAGGCTACTACTTCACGTATTGGTGAAGATCAGCTTTTCTACTGCCTGCAACGCGGGATCAGTGAAGAAGATGCGATTTCAATGATCGTTAACGGCTTCTGTAAGGACGTGTTCTCTGAACTGCCGCTGGAATTTGCCGTTGAAGCCCAGAAACTCCTCGCCATTAGTCTTGAACACAGCGTCGGTTAAGGAAAGCACATGTTAAGCATTAAAGATTTACAGGTTAGCGTGGAAGAGAAAGAGATCCTGCGTGGCCTCAATTTTGACGTCAAACCGGGTGAAGTTCACGCCATCATGGGGCCAAACGGCTCCGGAAAAAGTACGCTTTCAGCGACGCTGGCAGGACGCGAAGATTATGAAGTCACCAGCGGCTCCGTTGAGTTTAACGGCAAAGATCTGCTGGAGATGTCGCCGGAAGAGCGTGCCGGCGAGGGCATCTTTATGGCCTTCCAGTATCCGGTGGAAATTCCGGGCGTCAGCAACCAGTTCTTCCTGCAAACCGCGCTGAACGCGGTGCGCAAGTATCGCGGCCTTGAGGCGCTGGATCGCTTTGACTTCCAGGATCTGATGGAAGAGAAGATTAAGCTGCTGAAAATGCCGGAAGATCTGCTGACCCGCTCGGTAAACGTGGGTTTCTCCGGCGGTGAGAAGAAACGTAACGATATTCTGCAAATGGCGGTTCTGGAGCCAGCGCTGTGCATTCTCGATGAGACCGATTCAGGGCTGGATATCGACGCCCTGAAGATCGTTGCCGACGGGGTGAACTCCCTGCGTGACGGCAACCGCTCATTTATCATCGTCACTCACTACCAGCGAATTCTGGACTACATCAAACCGGACTATGTCCACGTGCTTTACCAGGGACGCATTGTGAAATCCGGTGACTTTACGCTGGTTAAACAACTGGAGGAGCAGGGTTATGGCTGGCTTACCGAACAGCAGTAATGCACTCCAGCAGTGGCACCGGCTGTTTGAAGCGCAGGGTGGAGCGCGCTCTGAACAGGCCCAGCACCATCTTCAGCAGATGCTGCGTCTCGGTTTACCGACGCGTAAACATGAGAACTGGAAATATACCCCGCTGGATGGCCTGCTGAACGGCGAGTTTGTCACCCGTCTGGCGCAGGTCAGCCCCGATCAGCGCGACAGGCTGGCGCTGAGGGTGGATGCCGTGCGTCTGGTGTTTGTCGACGGTCAGTTCCGTGCGGAGCTGAGCGACAGCGTGCAGGAGAGCGGGTTCGATATCGCCACTAACGATGAGCGCCAGTCGTTGACTGCTCCCGTTCAGCCTGAAGTCTTCCTGCACCTGACAGAGAGCCTGTCGCAGTCTGTCACCCATATTCGCGTTAAGCGTAACCAGCGTCCGGCTAAGCCGCTGCTGCTGATGCATATCACCCAGGGCGTTGAGGGTGATGAGATTAACACCGCCCACTATCGCCACCATTTTGAGCTGGCAGAAGGGGCAGAGGCGACGGTGATCGAGCATTACGTCAGTCTTAACGACACCCGTCATTTCACCGGTTCGCGTCTGACGATGAACGTGGCGGCCAATGCCCAGCTGCACCACATCAAGCTGGCATTTGAAAATCCGCTCAGTCACCACTTCGCCCACAACGATATTCTGCTGGGCCAGGATGCCGCGGCGTACAGCCACAGCTTCCTGCTTGGCGGCGCGGTGCTACGCCACAATACCAGCACCCAGCTGAACGGTGAGAACACTACGCTGCGTATCAACAGCCTGGCGATGCCGGTGAAGTCAGAAGTGTGCGACACGCGCACCTGGCTTGAGCATAACAAAGGCTACTGCAACAGCCGTCAGCTGCACAAAACCATCGTCAGCGACAAAGGTCGTGCAGTGTTTAACGGCCTGATAAACGTGGCGCAGCACGCCATCAAAACTGACGGGCAGATGACCAACAACAACCTCTTGCTGGGACGTCTGGCAGAGGTGGACACCAAACCACAGCTGGAAATCTATGCGGACGATGTGAAATGCAGCCACGGCGCGACGGTCGGGCGTATTGACGATGAGCAGATGTTCTACCTGCGCTCGCGCGGGATAGACCAGCAGGCCGCGCAAAAGATGATTATTTACGCCTTTGCGGCTGAGCTGACGGAAGCGCTGCCCGATGGCGGACTTAAACAGCAGGTGCTGGCCCGTATCGGTCAGCGGCTGCCTGGAGGCGAAGCATGACATTTCCCGTAGAGAAAGTCCGGGCAGATTTTCCGGTACTGACCCGTGAAGTGAACGGTCTGCCGCTGGCCTATCTCGACAGTGCGGCCAGCGCGCAAAAACCAAATCAGGTGGTGGATGCGGAAGCCGAGTTTTACCGCCACGGTTATGCGGCGGTACATCGCGGGATCCACACCCTGAGCGCCGAAGCGACCCAGCGCATGGAAAACGTGCGCACGCAGGTTGCGGCCTTCCTCAACGCGCGTTCGCCGGAAGAGCTGGTATTCGTGCGTGGCACCACCGAAGGGATCAACCTGGTGGCTAACAGCTGGGGCAATGCGCAGGTGCACGCGGGGGATAACATCATCATCACCCAGATGGAGCACCACGCCAACATCGTGCCCTGGCAGATGCTCTGTGAGCGTGTGGGGGCGCAACTGCGGGTGATCCCCCTGAATGAAGACGGCACGCTCCAGCTGGAAAAACTGGACGCTCTGCTGGACGACAAAACGCGGCTGGTGGCGGTGACTCACGTTTCAAACGTACTGGGGACGGAAAATCCGGTGGCGCTGATCGTCGACAAAGCCCATCAGGTTGGTGCGAAAGTGTTGATTGATGGCGCCCAGGCGGTGATGCACCATGCGGTTGACGTTCAGGCCCTGGACTGCGATTTCTACGTCTTCTCCGGGCACAAGCTCTATGGCCCGACGGGCATCGGCGTGTTGTATGTGAAAGAGGACATTCTCCAGGCCATGCCGCCGTGGGAAGGGGGCGGGTCAATGATCGCCACCGTCAGCCTGACGGACGGCACAACCTACGCCCGTGCGCCCTGGCGCTTCGAGGCGGGTACGCCCAACACGGGCGGGATCATCGGGCTGGGCGCGGCCATTAGCTACGTCTCTGAAACGGGGCTGGCGGCGATTCAGGAGTACGAACAGCTGCTGATGCATTATGCCTTGCAGGAGCTTGCCAGCGTCCCGGATCTGACCTTATATGGTCCTGCTGACCGTCTGGGTGTGATAGCCTTCAACCTCGGCAAGCATCACGCCTATGATGTGGGCAGTTTCCTTGATAATTACGGCGTCGCTGTGCGTACCGGGCATCACTGCGCGATGCCGCTGATGGCGTATTATCAGGTACCGGCCATGTGCCGCGCATCGCTGGTGATGTACAACACAACGGAAGAGGTCGACAGACTGGTGGCGGGACTAAAACGTATTCACCAGCTGCTTGGCTAACGGAGAGGCGAGAGATGGCAGATTTGCCGGACAGAGATAAATTGCTGCGCAACTTTGGGCGTTGCGCAAACTGGGAAGAGAAATACCTTTATATCATCGAGCTGGGTCAGCGCCTGCCGCCGCTCAGCGAAGAGGCGCATAACCCGGACAACATCATTCAGGGCTGCCAGAGCCAGGTCTGGATCCTGATGCAGCAGACGGACGAAGGCGTAATCGAATTACAGGGTGACAGCGATGCCGCCATTGTGAAGGGGCTTATTGCCGTCGTATTTATTCTTTATCACCAGATGTCGGCGCAGGATATTGTCGCCTTTGACGTTCGCCCGTGGTTTGAACAAATGGCCTTAACTCAACACCTCACCCCGTCCCGCTCACAGGGGCTGGAAGCGATGATCCGCGCCATCCGCGCCAAAGCCGCAATCCTTAGCTAAACTGACAGAACAGCATTCATTCTGTTTCGCGGGGTGGTTTCCACCTCGCTGGTTTTTCAGCTTTCTGACGTTTGGTCAGTGAATAAGGAATCTCAGCATGAAGCGCGCGTCTCTAATAACTCTATTACTCCTTGGTTCGCTCAGTGCTGTTAATTCAGCCAGGGCGGTTGATTATCCTTTACCGCCCGCAGGCAGCCGCCTGATTGGGCAAAACCAGACATACACCATTCAGGAAGGGGACAATAAACTTCAGTCTATCGCTCGTCGGTTTAATACCGCCGCACAGCTGATCCTTGAAACCAATAATACCATTGCACCGGTGAACCCTGCGCCAGGAACGGTCATTACGATCCCTTCCCAGATGCTACTGCCGGACACCGAGCGCGAGGGCATTGTGGTGAATCTGGCGGAGCTGCGTCTCTACTTCTATCCGCCTGGCGAAAATATCGTGCAGGTCTATCCGCTGGGTATTGGTCAGCTTGGGCTGGAAACACCGGTCAGCACCACCCGTGTGAGTCAGAAAATCCCTAACCCTACATGGACCCCTACAGCGGGCATCAGAGCGCGCTCACTGGCCCAGGGCATTAAACTGCCGCCTGTGGTACCCGCAGGGCCAAATAACCCGCTGGGGCGCTTTGCGCTGCGTCTGGGCATAGGGAATGGGGAATATCTTATTCACGGCACCAGTGCGCCGGACAGCGTAGGGCTGCGGGTCAGCTCGGGCTGTATGCGAATGAACGCGCCGGATATCAAAGCGCTGTTTGAGCAAGTGCGCGTCGGCACGCGGGTGCAGATCATCAATGAGCCGGTGAAGTTCTCCGTCGAGCCGGACGGCAAACGTTATATCGAAGTGCACAGGCCGCTGGCGCAGGCTGAAGGTGAAAACCCACAGACGGTGCCGTTCACGCACTCGGCGGCGTTTACCGCTTTTGCTGCGGAATCAGGTAGCGATAAAACGCTTATCGATAAAGCCCTTGCGCGCAGAGCGGGGATCCCGGTTGCCGTTTCAGCAGGCAATGGTTCGTCAGCCAGCAATTCTGTCCTGTCGGTTCAGAACAGTCGTGTCTCAGCGGCGGTGGCGGAAGGCGAGGGCGAGAAGGCGCTTCAGTAGAGGTTTGACGAAGGCAAAAAAAATGGCGCACAATGTGCGCCATTTTATTAACAGGTACTATTACTTACGGTATTTAGTAGCCTGGTTGTCCAGACGCTGGTTAGCGCGAGCTGCGTCGTCTTTAGCAGCCTGAACGTCGGAACGCATTGCGTTCACGTCGTTGCTCAGCTGGTCAACTTTAGCGTTCAGAGTCTGAACGTCAGAAGACAGCTGATCGATTTTAGCGTTGCTGGAGCAACCTGCCAGCAGAGTAGAACCCAGGATTACCGCGCCCAGTACCAGTTTAGTACGATTCATTATTAATACCCTCTAGATTGAGTTAATCTCCATGTAGCGTTACAAGTATTACACAAAGTTTTTTGGGTTGAGAATATTTTTTTGATGGGATTACGCCTATTTTTGATCGTTCGCTCAAAGAAGCAACGAAATCGGCAATTTTGACGAAAAAGCTATGTTAAAAAAGGCATTTTTCATCGGATTCATCTTAGATAAATCGCGATTAAATAGAAAAACCCGATTTGCTTTTTGAATAGTTCTGGTTAAAGGCGGGAATAAAAAAAGCGCCCCGAAGGACGCTTTTTAACAAAACAATAATTTGTTCGTGAAATATTACAGCACGTGGACAGATGCCGTGTTGGTGGTGCCGCTTGGAACCAGCGCGCCAGAAACCATAACCACCACGTCGCCTTTCTGAGCCAGGCCACAATCAACCAGTTCCAGCGCCACTTCTTTACCCAGACGATAGAAATCATCGGTAGAGGCAATCTCTTTCACCAGGTGTGGGATCACGCCTTTGCTCAGCACCAGCTGACGCGCGGTGGTTTCGTTGGTGGTCAGCGCCAGAATGGTCGCATCCGGGAAGTATTTACGCACGGCACGCGCAGATTTACCGCCCTGGGTCGCCACGACAATCAGTGGGGCTTCCAGTTTTTCGGCGGTTTCTACCGCACCACGGCACACGGCTTCGGTGATGCGCAGTTTACGGCTGTCGTTGTTGTAATCCAGACGGCTTTTCATCACGCGGTCGGTACGCTCACAGATGGTCGCCATGATGCTGACCGCTTCCAGAGGGTATTTCCCTTTTGCAGATTCGCCAGACAGCATAACGGCATCGGTACCGTCGAGGATGGCGTTCGCCACGTCGCCTGCTTCAGCGCGGGTAGGGCGTGGGTTTTTGATCATGGAGTCCAGCATCTGCGTTGCGGTGATAACCACTTTACGCGCGCGAACACATTTCTCGATCATCATCTTCTGCGCGAAGATCACTTCTTCAACCGGGATTTCAACGCCCAGGTCGCCACGCGCAACCATAATACCGTCAGACGCTTCGAGGATTTCGTCGAAGTTGTTCAGGCCTTCCTGGTTTTCGATCTTGGAGATGATCTGGATGTTCTCGCCGCCGTGCGCTTTCAGGTGCTCACGGATCTCAACCACGTCAGAACGTTTACGGATAAAGGAGGCAGCAACGAAGTCCACGCCTTGTTCGCAGCCGAAGATCAGGTCTTGTTTGTCTTTTTCAGCCAGCGCTGGCAGCGCAATGGACACACCCGGCAGGTTAACGCCTTTGTTTTCGCCCAGATCGCCGTTGTTCAGCACTTTACAGATAACCTTGTTGCCTTCGATCGCGGTCACTTCCATGCCGATCAGGCCGTCATCCACCAGCACGGTGTTGCCAACGGACAGGTCGCTGGTGAAGCCTTCATAGGTCACGGCAACGATTTCGTTGTTACCTACAACGGATTTGTCGGTGGTGAAGGTGAAGGTCTGGCCCGCTTTCAGGGAAACGTCGTTACCGCCTTCCAGTTTGATGGTGCGGATTTCAGGACCTTTGGTGTCGAGCAGGATCGCCGCTTTTTTCCCGGTCTTGCTCATCACGTTGCGCAAGTTCTGGATACGCTGACCGTGTTCAGCATAGTCGCCGTGGGAGAAGTTCAGACGCATCACGTTCATGCCGGCATCCAGCATTTTGCTCAGCATCTCTTCGGATTCGGTTTTCGGGCCGATAGTACAAACAATTTTCGTCTTTTTCATGACAGTCTTAGTCTTTAAGTTGGGAAGGATATGGAAATCTCGCTCCGGGGGCGCACCGCCGCGGAGTCAAACCTGTGTTGCGAAAGAGTATATGACACGCACTAAGAATAGGTGACATCAAATGAGCGTGCAGAAGAAAGTGTGCCTGAGTGCCAGCCCAACGAAGGAGAGGAGAAGTTGTACGTTGTTTTTTGTATTCCAAGCGCTGAAACCATTCACCAGGGATTTGGCGCGCATTATACGCTGATTTACAGTAAAAAGGAAAATGGAAACAGCGTTTCAAAAACAATCTGTGCAGATTCACATAAGTTTGTTATCAAGGCGTTAAGGCCTAATGTCATCTTATGACGGCAGGCGCAACGCCCGCCGTTTTTTGCTCACTTTTCCAGCGCCTGTTGAAGGTCGGCGATCAGATCCTTCGCATCCTCAATCCCCACCGACAGGCGGATAAGCTGCGGCACAATGCCGTTTGCAAGACGCTGTGCCAGTGGAATGGAGGCATGGGTCATGCTGTAGGGCTGGCTCACCAGACTCTCCACGCCGCCCAGGCTTTCCGCCAGGGTAAAGAGCGTAAGATGGCGGATCACCTCTGTCGCGCGTTGCGCATCGCCTTTAATCACAACGGAGATCATGCCGCCCGGCAGCGCCATTTGTCTGCGGGCCAGCGCATGCTGGGGATGTGACGCCAGCCCGGGATAGAACACGCTGTCTACCTGCGGATGCTGCTCCAGCCATTGCGCAATCGCCAGCGCGTTGGCGCTGTGCTTCTCAACGCGCAGTGAGAGGGTGCGAATCCCCCGCAGCGTCAGGAAGCTGCTGAACGGATCCAGAACGCCGCCAACCGCGTTTTGCAGATAGCCCAGACGCTCCGCGAGATCCTTATTCGCCCCGACAACAGCCAGCCCGGCAACCACGTCTGAATGACCATTGAGATATTTAGTGGCGGAGTGGACCACTATGTCGAACCCCGCCTCCAGCGGCCGGTGAATGACCGGGGAGGCGAAGGTATTATCCGCCACGCTGATCGCATTATGGCGCCGGGCAATGTCCGCGATGGCCTCCAGGTCGGCCAGTTTCAGCAGCGGGTTCGTCGGCGTTTCCACCCAGATCATGCGGGTGTCCGGGCGAATGGCGGCCTCAAGTCCGGCTACATCGTCCGGCTTAACCCAGCTCACCTGTAACCCGGTGCTGCGTTTGCGCACGTTTTCGATCAGGCGATACGTACCGCCATACACGTCGTCAATGGCGACGATATGGCTGTTTTTATCCAGCAGTTCGAGCACGGTGGAAATGGCCGCCAGCCCTGACGCGAAGGCGTACCCGCGCGTGCCGCCTTCCAGTTCGGTGATGGCGGTCTCCAGCGCGTGGCGGGTGGGGTTGCCGCTCCGGGAGTATTCGTAGCCGGTATGTTCACCCGGTGCCGGTTGCGCAAACGTCGACGTGGCGTAAATCGGCGGCATCACGGCGCCGTGCGGGTCGTGATACTCACCGCTGTGAACGCTGAGGGTGGCCAGGTTTTTCATCTTTTGCTCCTTTTTATTTCGTCAGGCGGTTACGCCAGGCGGTGAGTACGTCACTGCGTGTGATAAGACCCAGAAAGCGATCTGCGTCATAAATAATCGCCACCAGGCCACGGTCAAAGATGGCGTACAGGGCGCTCTCCGGGGCCTGCTTATCCAGATATTCGACCTGACGCGTCATGGCTGCCGTCACGGGGAGTGAGAAGCGATCGGCATCTCCCCCGATGTGTCGCAGCAGGTCCCACTCGTCGATGATGCCGACGACCTTGTCGTTATCGAGCACCGGCAGCTGGGAGATGTCGTACAGGCGCATGCGGGCCAGTACGGTGGAAAGCGTGTCGTCCGGGGCGGCAGTCACCGTCGCGCCTTCATCGTGACGCAGGGCAATATAGTCCGAGAGATCGCCTGCCTGCGGACGCGAAATCAGCCCCTGCTGGCGCATCCAGTCGTCATTGAACATCTTCGAGAGGTATTTATTGCCGCTGTCGCAGGCGAAGGTGACCACACGTTTTGGCGTAGTCTGCGCCTGGCAATATTTCAGCGCCGCCGCCAGCAGCGTGCCGGTGGAGGAGCCTGCCAGGATCCCTTCCGTTTTTAGCAGAGCGCGGGCGGTGGTGAACGCCTCGCGATCGGTAATGCGCCAGGCGCGGTTAACCCCTTCGATGTGCGCCAGCGGAGGGATAAAGTCTTCGCCAATCCCCTCAACCAGCCACGATCCGGCATCATGATGGCGTCCGGTCTCAACCTGGTCCGCCAGCACCGACCCGGCCGGGTCGGCAAGCACAAATTCCGTCTGCGGCGAATGTTCTGCAAACCACGCCTGTAAGCCGCCCAGCGTACCGCCGGACCCCACGCCGACGACGATGGCATCGATCTGGCCGTCAAGCTGTTCAAACAGTTCCGGTGCGGTAGTGGTGCGGTGCGCCAGCGGATTGGCCGCGTTATTGAACTGGTCGATATAAAACGCGCCTGGCAGTTCGTTCGCCAGCCGCCGGGCATAATCCTGATAGTAGGCCGGATGCCCTTTATTCACGTCCGAGCGGGTCAGCACGACCTGCGCCCCTAACGCCCGCAGGTGGAAAATCTTCTCGCGGCTCATTTTGTCCGGCACCACCAGGATCAGCGAGTAGCCCTTCTGCGCCGCAATCAACGCCAGCCCCAGGCCGGTGTTCCCCGCCGTGGCTTCAATAATGGTGCCGCCGGGCCGTAGCTGGCCCGTACGCTCGGCTTCGTTAATCATCGACAGCGCGACGCGGTCTTTAATCGAGCCGCCGGGATTCTGGTTTTCCAGCTTCAGAAACAGCGAGCAGGGGCCGGTGTCCAGCTTGTGCAGTTGGATGAGCGGCGTGCGGCCAATCAGTTCGGTGACGGAGTGGTAAAGCGTCATGGTCATGTCCTGTGAAGAGGTGATGACCGGATGATAGAACCATGAAATTTTCTCAATAAAGAACGTTTCACTGGGTTTTAGAACGGAAATGAATAATCCTTGTGTTTTCAGATGGAAAGACAGCAAGACGTAAAGTTGTCCGGATGTGAGGATGGCTATATCCGCATAAAGTGCTGCAAAATTAGCCGATTTCGTCGGGTGAGTGAGACCTGATATGCAAATGGCAGATAATTATTGCTGATATTCATCTAAATGCTTTTCACCCGCCAGTTCGCTGCTTATTCCGCAGAATTATAAGAAATTCTTTTTTGGTCATTTAAAAGCTGATAACGGCTGTTTACTATCTTTTGGACATCCATACTGCTAAACCGCTATATGCGAAACGGATAACGAATAAGAATGATTGTACTCAGCAATATTTCGAAGGTTTTTGACAACGGGAAACAGGCGCTGACAGCCGTTGATAACGTCAACCTGACGATAGAGCAGGGACAGATTTACGGGATCATCGGTTACAGCGGGGCCGGGAAAAGTACGCTGATCCGTCTGCTGAACGGTCTGGAAAAGCCCAGCGTCGGCAGCGTCACCATTAACGGTCAGGATATCTCCGCCGCGAAAGGAGAAGCGCTGCGTCAGGCACGCCTGAAAATCAGCATGGTGTTCCAGCACTTTAATTTGCTCTGGTCGCGCACGGTGAAGGAAAATATCGCCTTTTCAATGCAAATTGCCGGTGTGCCAAAAGCGCAAATTCAGGCTCGCGTTGCCGAACTGGTGGAGCTGGTCGGCCTGAAGGGGCGCGAGAATGCCTACCCGTCGCAGCTGAGCGGCGGGCAAAAACAGCGTGTGGGCATTGCCCGCGCGCTGGCCAATCATCCGGACGTACTGCTGTGTGACGAAGCCACCTCGGCGCTGGATCCACAAACCACCGATCAGATCCTCGATCTGCTCCTGGACATTAACCGTCGTTTTAACCTGACCATCGTACTCATTACGCATGAGATGCACGTGGTGCGCAAAATCTGCGACCGCGTGGCGGTAATGGAGAACGGCAAGGTAGTGGAAGAGGGGGACGTGCTGAGCGTGTTTACGCATCCGCAGCAGCCGATCACCCGGCAGTTTGTCCGCCAGGTGAGCCAGTACGCGGAGGACGAGACCTTCAATACCGAACTGGCAAACGATCTGGAAGGCACGGTGATCAGGCTGACCTTCACCGGGCACAGCACGCACAGGCCGATCGTCGGTGAACTGACCCTGCGCTACGGCCTGCCGTTTAACATCCTGCACGGCAAAATGACGCAAACCGCCCACGGTGTTTTCGGGCAGCTCTGGGTGCACGTGGTGGCATCGGATGAACAACTGAACAATATCCTCGCCGACCTGAAGCAAAGCGATATTGAAGGCGAGGTAATCAAGCATGGCTGAAGAACTCTTTCCGCACCTGAAGTGGGATCAGCTTTGGGCTGCAACTCAGGAGACGCTTTACATGACCGCGCTTTCCGGCGTGGCGACGTTTGTCCTGGGGATCGCGCTCGGTCTGGCGCTGTTTTTAACTGCCCGCGGCGGGTTATTCCACAACCGCACGGTCTACAGCGTGATGTCGATTGTGGTGAACGTGTTCCGCTCGATTCCGTTCATCATTCTCATCGTCCTGCTGATCCCGTTCACCAAGACCGTTGTGGGGACCATTCTTGGCGCTAACGCTGCGCTGCCCGCCCTGATTGTGGGTGCGGCGCCGTTCTACGCCCGTCTGGTCGAGATTGCCCTGCGAGAAGTGGACAAAGGAGTCATTGAGGCCACGCGTTCGATGGGCGCGCGGCTGAGTACGTTAGTGTTTCGGGTTTTATTGCCGGAATCTTCACCCGCACTGGTTTCAGGTATGACGGTGACGCTGATTGCGCTGGTGAGCTACAGCGCAATGGCAGGGGTGATAGGTGCTGGCGGTTTGGGAAATCTGGCTTATCTGGAAGGTTTCCAGCGCAACCATGGTGACGTCACGCTGGTGGCAACGGTGACCATTCTGATCATCGTGTTCATTATCCAGTTCGTCGGCGATGCCATTACTTCACTGTTAGATAAACGCTAATAAATACACACAGGAACCACATCATGAAAAAGACACTGACACTGACACTGACACTGATCGCCGCCGCAACCCTGAGCGCCCTGAGCTTTGCCTCCTGGGCGGACACGCTCACCGTGGGGGCGTCCAACACCCCGCACGCGGAAATTCTGGAGCAGGCTAAGCCGATTCTGGCGAAACAGGGGATCGACCTGGAGATTAAACCGTTCCAGGACTACATTCTGCCAAACACGGCGCTGGCGGGGCATGACATTGACGCCAACTATTTCCAGCACATCCCTTACCTGAACAGCGTGCTGAAAGATCACGCGGGCGATAAGGATTATGATTTTGTCAGTGCGGGCGCAATCCACATTGAGCCGATCGGGATCTATTCGAAAAAATACAAATCGCTGAAGGATCTGCCGGAAGGCGGCAAAATCATCATGCGTGATGCGGTTTCCGAGGAAGGGCGTATTCTCTCCATCTTCGAAAAAGAGGGCGTGATCAAGCTGAAGCCAGGCATCGATAAAGTGACCGCGCGCATCAGCGATATCGTGGAGAACCCGAAAAAGCTGCAATTTACCCCTAACGTGGAAGCGTCTCTGCTGCCGCAAATGTACAACAACGACGAAGGTGCTGCGGTGGTGATCAACGCCAACTACGCAATTGATGCCGGTCTGGATCCGGTCCACGATCCCATTGCGGTAGAAAGCGGTGAGAATAACCCGTACGCCAACATCATTACCGTTCATCGCGGTGATGAGAAGAAGAAGGATATCGTCGCGCTGGTGAACGTGCTGCACTCCAAAGAGATTCAGGACTGGATCCGCACCAAATACAAAGGCGCAGTCATCCCGGTAAACAACTAATCTCCTGATTTTCCAGACGAAGCCCGGCGAACAACACGCCGGGCTTCTTTTTTGTATCCAGCCGACGAATGATTTAAGCTGACGGTTTAGGGCTACGGAGTGATGGCAATGGGCAATGTGACCAAAGACGAAGCGCTGTACCAGGAGATGTGTCGGGTGGTAGGCAAGGTCGTTCTCGAAATGCGTGATTTAGGGCAGGAGCCGAAACATATTGTCATTGCGGGCGTTCTGCGTACCGCGCTGGCGAACCAGCGCGTTAAGCGCAGTGAGTTGACCACCAAAGCGATGGAAACGGTGGTTAAAGCGCTGGCCGGTTAACGCGCCAGCGCTTCGCGAGCAGCTCAAGCGAGCAGCAGAGCAGGTAATAGATCACACCCGTAAAGATAAAAATGGCCGCCGGGTAAATTTGCACCCGGTTGTTAATCTGTCCCGCCACCGTGGTCAGTTCAGGAACGTTCACGATAAACGCCAGCGACGTATCCTTCAGCAGGCTGATAAAAATCCCCACCAGCGACGGCAGAATATTTCTCAGCGCCTGCGGCAGCAGCACGCGCCACAGCGTTTGCTGCGTACTGAACCCTTGAGAAAGCGCGGCCTCATTCTGGCCCGACGGTAGCGCTCTCAGTCCGGCTAACACCGAATGCATCACCGCAGCCGCGGTAAACCAGGCCAGCGCCAGCGTGACGGTCGTCGCGCCCGGGAGATCTCTGCCGGTTATCAGCGGCAGCAGATACCACATCCAGAATATTACGAAGATCAGGGGGATCCCGCGAATCAACTCTGCCCATGCAAACAGCGCACTGCGCACCACGCCGGGATAGCGCCAGGCGAGGCATGCCAGCACAATCCCGCCGGGCAGGGCAAGCGCGGCGGCGCCCGCGGCCATCAGCAGCGAGAGCAGTACGCCGCCGGGTTCTCCCGCAGCCGCACGTCCCCAAAGCAGATAGTCCAGGTTTTCGACAATAACGTTAAATCCGGGGATCATGGTTTTTCCTCCCTGAATGGGGGCCGAGGCGCACCAGCACGCTTCCCGTCACCATCCCGGTAAGCAAGTAGAGCACCGTACCGACGGTAAAGGCTTCCAGTGCATGGGCGTTGTAACTTTCTATCTGGCGAACCTGGTAGGTCAGTTCGGCGAAGCCAATCCCGCTCGCGAGCGAGGAGAGCTTCATCAGGTTAAGGTACTGGCCAACGACGGGCTGCCAGGCGTTAGCGAGTCCCTGGGGCAGAAGAATGTAGCGAAACAGACGCCATGAGGAAAATCCCTGAGCGAGCGCCGCCTCCCGTTGCCCGGCAGGTACGGAACGCAGTCCCGATTCCACTTCTTCGATTAAAAACGCCGAGGTAAAGACGCCTAACCCCCAGGCGGAGCATAAAAACTCGGGCGTAAACCACCAGACGTCACCGGGTAAAATGGACCAGCTGTGGTCTGCGTTCACCACGTCACGCAGCCCCTGCGGCAACCCGTTCCAGGCGGCGAAATACCAGAACAGCAGCTGTACCAGCAGCGGCGTATTGCGAAACAGCGATACCCAGCCGCTGACGATCAATGTCCCGAAACGTCCCCCGGAAAGCCGAAAAAGCATAAAGAACAAGGTGAGCAGGCTGGCCAGCATGATCCCCGCCAGCGTCACCCACAGAGTGGTGAGAAATCCGGAGAGGAGCCAGTGCAGGGGCTGTCCGGCCAGCACCCCCTGCCAGTCCAGAGCGGGCATTACGGTTGCTCCTGATACAGCGGATCCAGCACTTTTTGCAGGAACTGCCTCGCACGCGGATGCGACGGTTGATTGAAAAATTGCGCCGGGGGCGCGGTTTCCAGAATGTGTCCACCGTCGATAAAAACGATTCGATCGGCAATTTCCCGGGCGAACTGCATCTCATGGGTGACGACAATCATGGTGATCCCGCTGTGGGCAAGGGCTTTCATCACCAACAGCACTTCGCCAATCATCTCCGGGTCGAGTGCCGACGTCGGCTCGTCAAAGAGAATGATTTGTGGCGACGAGGCCAGAGCGCGGGCAATCGCCACGCGCTGCTGCTGTCCGCCGGAAAGTTCAGCAGGATAGCGGTGCGCCTTCTCCAGCATGCCGACCTTCTCCAGCAGCGCCAGCGCGCGCTCCTGGGCGGGCAGGGGTTTCCAGCCGTGAACGTGCTCCAGTGCGAGGGTGATGTTCTGGCTGGCGGTAAGGTGGGCATAGAGATTGAACTGCTGGAACACAAACCCGACGCGGCTGCGTAACTGGCGTAACCTGCTGCCGGAAAGCTGTCCGGTCGGCTTGTGGTCGACCAGGATCTCCCCGCCGCTCAGGCTCTCAAGCTGGTTAATAAGCCTAATCAGGGTCGATTTTCCGGAACCCGAAGGGCCGAGAATGGCAACCACTTCACCCGGCATGATGGTGAGGTTAATGTCGGTTAAAACCGGATGGTCGCCGTAGCGTTTGTCCACATGGCGAAACTCAACGCTGGCCTGTTCCAGACGTGAAAAATCCGCGGCATTGGCCGCGGAGTGTGAAAATAAACCTGAGAGCATATTACCGGGCTTCTATTTTAAAGTTACGAGGCTGTGGAGCAGGGGTGCCTGGACCAAACCAGACGTCATAGATTTTTGCCGCCTGGCCGTTTTTCTCCAGGTTTACCAGCTCATCGTTAACGGCTTTCAGCAGCGCCGTCTCACCCTTTTTCACCCCCACGCCAATCTCTTCTTTACTGAGCAGGTCGGGCAGGATTTTGAAGTCGGCTTTATCCGGCGCCTGCGCCAGCAGACCGGCCAGAATGGTGCTGTCCTGGGTAATGGCCTGCACGTTGCCATTGCGCAGTGCCGTCAGCGCCAGCGGGATATCATCGTAAGAGAGGACGCGGGACTGCGGAAAACGCTGGTGCAGCGCCTGTTCACCCGTCGTACCTTTTACGGCGCCAATGCGTGCCCGGCTATAGTCATCAAGCTTGTCCGGTGATTTTGCCGGAACCAGGAACTGCTGGCCGGTGACAAAGTAAGGCGTCGAGAAATCAATGACCTGTGCGCGTTCCGGGGTGATAGTGATATCCGCCACGATGAGATCCGCTTTTCCGGACTGTAGCAGCGGAATACGGTTAGCCGGATTAGTGGCGACCAGTTCAAGCTTGACGCCGAGCGATTTCGCCAGCGCTTTGGCGAAGTCCACGTCGTAACCCACGATCTCATGCGTTTTGGCATCAATCGAGCCAAAGGGTGGATTGGCATCAAACGTGGCCACTTTCACCACGCCTGCTGCCTTGATATCCGCCAGCCGATCGGCCTGCGCCTGTGCTGAAACCAGGCCCCAGGCTGCCACTAATCCCAGAACCTGCGCCCGTTTTTTAAACCCTTTCATTTTTGCAGCCATAGTCATACGCCATCCCGTTGTTTTTGTTTTACCCCGTTACGCTCCCATAAGGGAAAGCTATCGCCAAATAAGAAATCGTTCTTTGCTATGAGAAAAAAAGCATGAGTGAACAAGGTGTTAAAGAAGAGAGCAGACGGCGGGGCGCTATTTGCAGATCCTGCACATCGACAGTGGATTTTGGTATTTCCCCCGGGCGCAATTTGGGTGTTTAACTGAGGACAGGTTAAGCGAGAAGGGTAATGACGATGAAAAAATGGATAAGCACGTTACGGCGGTTTTTTGCGCCCCGACCAGTGAAAGCGGAGAACAGCGCGCAACGTGTTCTTGAGTCAATACTGCCTGTCGCCAGCCTGTATGGCGTGGACGTAGCCAACATCGACCCGGAGTGGTTCCATGATAAAACGTCACGCTGAACTGCGCCGGACGCGCGAAATGTACTGGAATGAGCTGTGCGTGGTGTCTGTAAAGGGAGGATGAGGGGAAAAATACCCAGGCTAATCCTCGGTAAATGATGGCCGTTTTGTTACCACTATCTCCTTTCACAGATGGAGATGATAATGAAACGGACAGTATTAACCCCCGCGCTTTCTGCCACCGCACTTCTGCTTGCCATGCAGGCGGCACACGCTGGTCCACAGGCGCATGTTGTATGCAGTTATTCCCACACCCTCGGCGATGATGCCATTATGATGTTCGGCATGCCCAACGAGGCTATGCTGCACGATTTTTTTGGTAACGTGCACACGGATGCTTACTCCAGCCGTGAATCGCTGCGTGCCCAGGAAAAGACCACCTGCGATAACAAAGCAGACAGCTCGGCCTACTGGGCTCCGTCGCTAAAATTGCCGGACGGAACGGTGGTCAAACCCGCCTATCAAAAAACCTATTATCAGGCATCGAACGTTGACGCCTGGCCGCTGCACCCGTTCCCGGCGGGGCTGTCGCTGCTGGCGGGCGATCACCACGGCACTGCGCCAAATCCGCATATCACCTTTTTATGCGCCAACGGCAAGGGCTACACCACCAGAACGGGTGAAGTCTGCGGCCTACGCAAGGCGAAGGATGCCGTGCAGTTTAATATCGGCATTCAGTTCCCGAACTGCTGGGACGGGGTCAACCTGAAGCCCGCCCACGGCCTGGCTAACGCCACCTACGATACGAAAGGACAGTGTCCGTCCGCCTTCCCGGTGAAGATCCCGACGGTGAACATGAATATTGCATACGTGCTTCCGACAATTAGCTCTCTGGATACCAGCAAAGTCCAGCTTTCCCTCGACCCCATCATGCATGGCAGTGAGCGTGAAGAGCGGTGGGGGAGCCTGTATACGGCGCATGCTGACTTCATGAACGGCTGGACGGAAGATGCCGCGCGCTTTATGACCGACCTGTGCATGAACCGGGGAATGGATTGCGGCACCACCGTACCGTATGGTTATTCAAAAGCGAAGGCTAACGTCTGGCTCAGCAGCATGGAACCCGCACTTTCACAGCCCGATCCCCAGGTCTTACTGGTGCAGGATAACTGGAAGAACGGTGGACGCACGAAAAACAGCGAAACATTGTCCCTGGTGAAGTTCAACATTCCTCCGCTGCCTGCCGGACAGGATCCTGCCCAGTTTAAATACCGCGTCAGAATTTATGGCGGGAAAGTGGAAACCAACGGCGCGGATCAAATCTTCTTCTATCCGGCGAGTAACGACTGGGATCCGGCCACCGTGAACTGGCATTCACGACCATCCTGCAACTATCGCTCGGATGCGGTGCTTTACCTGAACCACTCCCGCGAATACCGGATGGTGGACGTGGATAAAGCGGTGCGTAAGGCGCTGGCAGAAGGGAAAACCGAAATTTCATGGTATATCGGCGGCGATCGTCAGGGAAATCATTATCAGTTTGAGACGGGGTCATCTCCACAAAGCCTGATCCTGATGCTGACCGGGTTTAGCAAAACGCCGGAGATCTGATAGCCGGTAGCAAAAGGCATTCATAAAAAAAGCACCGGGGAGCCCGGTGCTTATTCTTCAGATCTTGCAGGCATCGCCGCAGTCGTCATCGGCGATAATCGCCTGGGCTTTTTTATCCGCATCGTCGAGACGTTCCGCGTTGCGCTCTTCTGCTTCATCCAGCCCGTTAAAGACTAAGTTATCGAGATTAATTTCCATGTGCCACCTGCGTTATTCAGTTTTTGATACTGGCACAGTATAAGTCAAAAAAAGCGGGCCAGGCACCCCTCAGCACATATGGATAATCCCTGCCATACTCAGTGCTTTATTGCTGAGGAAAGCCGATGATTACACTCTGTAAAACCTGCGGTACCGCTTACGATGAACAGCCCAAAAACTGCCCGATTTGCGACGATGAGCGCCAGTATGTCCCGGTGACGGGCCAGACATGGACGGACTTCGACAGCCTTACGACCACGCACACCAACAAATGGCAACAGCTGGAACCGCAGCTGTTCAGCATCAAAACCGTTCCCGCTTTTGCCATCAACCAGCGGGCGCTTCTGCTGCGTACGCCACAGGGCAATGTTCTGTGGGACTGCATCGCCAATCTTGATCCGGCGACCAGAGCGTTAGTGGACGCGCTCGGGGGCATCAGCGCGATCGCGATTTCGCACCCGCATTACTACACCACCATGCAGGAGTGGGCCGCCGCGTTTAACGCGCCGATCTACCTGCACGCCAGCGATCGGCAGTGGGTGATGCGTGACAGCCCGGCGATACGCTTCTGGGAGGAGGACGCCCTGGAGATTATGCCTTTGGTGACTCTGCTGCGGCTGGGCGGGCATTTTGCAGGCGGCACGGTGCTGCACTGGCAGTCAGGCGACGGCGTGCTGCTGGCCGGTGATATTTTGCAGGTTACACCCGGTAAGGACGCCGTGTCGTTTATGTGGAGTTATCCGAATATGCTGCCGCTGCCTGCCCGCACCGTTGAGTCGGTGATTGGCCGACTGACCGGGAAAACGTACCAGCGCCTGTACGGGGCCTTTGAAGGGCAGAACATCCCGGCGAACGCGGATGAGATCGTGCAGCGGTCGGGCCAGAAATATATTGCTTGTCTCGGCTAGGGCGCGGTGGTTAAATTTTACGAGTGTGATCGCGATCATACCTAAACTAAAACAGATAAAAGAGAAATGGCTATGCAACATATCATTGAAGGTTTTCTCAGCTTTCAAAAAGAGATTTTCCCGCAACGTAAAGAGCTTTTTCGTAGTTTAGCGTCCAGTCAGAATCCCAAAGCGCTGTTCATCTCCTGCTCCGACAGCCGTCTGGTTCCGGAACTGGTTACGCAACAGGAGCCAGGACAGCTCTTTGTCATTCGAAACGCGGGCAACATTGTGCCACCGTTCGGGCCGGAGCCTGGCGGCGTCTCTGCGACCATCGAATATGCTGTTGTTGCCCTGGGCGTGACCGATATCGTTATTTGCGGCCACTCCAACTGCGGCGCGATGAAGGCGATTGCTGACAACGCCGATCTGGAGCCGATGCCAGCCGTTTCCCACTGGCTGCGCTATTCTGATGCGGCAAAAGCGGTGGTTGAGAAGAAAACCTGGGATAAGCCAATCGATAAAGTGAATGCGATGGTGCAGGAGAACGTCTTTGCGCAGCTGAGCAACATTAAGACCCATCCGTCGGTGGCGGTAGGCCTGCGCAACAACGCCATTCGCCTGCACGGCTGGGTATATGACATCGAAAGCGGCAAAATCCTTGCCCTTGACAAGAACACTAAATCGTTCGTGTCGCTGTCGGAAAACCCGGACGTCTTCTTCGAGTAATCCGACACCGCAGGGCAGGGAAGCCCTGTTAAAACTCCGTGTAAGGTAACTTTCTTCGCACGCCCGACGCAGGTTTTCCAGCCGCTTTCGCCATCGCTTTACCAATTTCAGCGCACTCAGACAAACCCTGAACAAACGGATGATCGTGCATCAGCCAGGGGATCGCCCCAAAAGCGATGCGCCCCCGCAGTGATGCAGGCGCCAGCAACGTATAGTCTTCCCCCACGTCCGGGACGTCATCGCCGGTTTCCGCAAGCTGTTTACGCAGGGTGGGGAAGGGAATGTCTTTGTTTCTGAGCGGCTTTTGCCCGCGCGCGTCGATAAACACGTCGAAGCGGTAACTTTTTTCTGCCGTGGTGATGACGGTCTGATCGCTGCCGATATCCAGGTCGTAATCATCACCGAGTGCGACCACGCTAATGATCCCTGCCTCGCGCAGCGCCAGTAAACGGCGGATAGACTGCGGTGGAATGGCGGCATAATTATCAATAAACACACGCTCCAGCCCGGATTTAAACCGCTCTCTGTCATGCTCACTGAGTGAAGGGACGATGGCCTGAACCACTTCATGCAGACGAAGCACGGTATAGCGCCAGGCAACGGTGCGTTTCTCGCGCTTGTTACGCTCCACTTCTTTCAGATTCGCTTCGGCCCAGCTGAAGGGGCCATGCTTTTTACGATCCTCAAACCAGACATCACGAAGCGTGTCGGCACTCAGCGTACCGAGCGATATCTCCTGGCACCAGCGCGGATCGGCCAGCTCAAGCTCTTTCACCATCAGCGCAAAGATGCGGTCAAGCAGCCCGTCCGGGCCTTTGGTGATTTCGCTTGCCACCACAGACTCGGTTAACACCGACAGCGGTTCATAAGGGATAGGGCAGTAAAAGTCGGCCTCCGGCAGAACGCCCGTGCGGGACATCAGCGTGATTGTTAGCCCCTCGCTGCCTTTATTGACAACGAACTGCTCCCCGCTAAACCGGCCATGCTGCATCACAACCGCCATCGCGGCGTCCAGCCCGCTGAGGGAGGTACCCATGATCCCCACCTCACAGGCGCGGATCTCCGCGTCCATCAGCCCCGACCATGGGCTTGGGAAATATGCGCGGGTGGTTTCATCTTCATCAGGCCAGACGTGACCGGTGGCGACTACCGCAAGATCAAACCGCCTTGAGAAAGGGGCATTGTTCACTGAAAGGGCCACGCCGTCTGCATCAGCCTTAATATCTGTGACTTCTGCGTTGGGGTGCACCTCGACATGAAAGCCCGCCTTTTTTGCCTCAGCAACGACGGCAAGAAAGCGGTCGTGAAAATATTCACCCAACAGAATACGCGGCAGGAATTGCCGGTCGTGCAGCTTCTCACTGTCGACGTTATAGCGGGCAAGATGGGCCGCACTCTGCTGTTTGAGCCAGTCGAGGTAGGTAATAAAAATAGGCGGGATTTCGATACTGGCGATGTTCGCCAGCATCAGCCGGGAATTATCCTCGTCGCTGTAGGGCATCCCAACACCGGGTTGGTCTGCTTTTTCGAACACGGTGATCGAAAGCGGCGCTGCGTTGTTAAGAAGTGAGTAAAAGGTGTAAATCCCTGTTGGGCCTGAGCCGATAATGGCGATTTTTTTCATCGAAAGCGTTCCTGCGTTTCTGAACCATAAAACAAGCGTAGCAGGAGAAAGGCTAAGTCATTCAATGAAGGGAGAAATTAAGACGTTTAGAAGAGGGATGTAGCCCCCTTCCTGAACTTATGGGAAAGTCAATTCAATTGACTCTGGCTGATTAGATATAATTCTGCCTGATTTTCTGAAAGGAATAACTGTTTGGTCCCAGGTTTATCGATTATCTGTATGTGATAGGGGTTAAAAAGTACGGTAACTTTGCCGGTGGGTTTGACCTGCACGGCGTCAGTGAGGAGAACCAGCTGATTTTATCATGAGAATTCTCCTTCTTACGGTCAGTGTACTTTTTAACATGCAGGCTGATGCCGCCCGTGGAAGACAGCCCTGCTCTGGCTCAAAAGGTGGCATAGCACACTGTACATCGGATGGTCGTTTTGTCTGCAATGACGGCAGTCTGAGCCAGTCGAAGCGATTCTGTTCAGGTTATGGTGCCTCCGAACCGCCCCGGCAGGTAAAACCCTCCCCCTCCGCCAGTGTAAACGTTCTTTGTCTGTTATTCGCACTGATAAGACGCTTGCAGGTGGAAACCCACCTGAACGCGCTGGGTGATCTGTTACAGCGTCTGGCATTAAAGGACGCCGTTCGACCTTCCGGCTACATGGCGAACTTGCTGCATGGCTGGCGTTTATGCTTTCTGCATGAGTGATAAAAGGAGGGAAAATCATTACCAGGGCTGAAGAGTTTTGTCGTTCCTGAAATGTGAACACTGGCAGATGGATGCGCACGCATCGCTCAAAAAACGATCTTTTTCAGGCGGATACTGAGATCAGAAAAGCATATGACCTTGAACAGTAATCACAATGACTGGAGGGATATGCTAATGAAGCGACAAGATATAAACGCATTAAAGAATTTTGATTTTCTGGCACGCAGTTTTGCCCGTATGTACGCCCTGGGCCAGCCAGTTGATATCGATGCCGTGACCGGCAATATGAGTGATGAACAGCAGGTATGGTTCCGGGAGCGATATGACCACTACCGAAAGCAGGCTGAGCGGGCGAGAGTGATAGAACTGCGATGATGTAACGAACAACGGGCTTAACGGCCCGTTGCGTTTTTTAGGTTCCAGCTACATTTTGCAGGCTCCTGAGGTTGAAATATTGTGCGGTAACCTCATATAGAAAGCGGGTCAGGAATACCTGCCCGTAAGACATGAACTTTTTGAATATTCTTTTTTACTGTTCAGGAGGTACATGATGACTCTCAGAGCTTTTCCCATGTTGAACGATCTCTCCGACTCTCTGTTTGCGGACCGTTTTAACCGTATCGATCGCCTTTTTAGCCAGCTAACCGGCAGTACGCCGTTGCCCTCCACGCCTTCTTACAATATCCGGCGGGTGGGTGATAACCGCTATGAACTGACGCTCAGCGTGCCGGGCTGGAAAGAGAGCGAACTTGAAATTGAAACCGTTGGCGGTCAGCTGAATATCAGCGGTAAACGTGAAGAAGAGAAAACCGAAAACGGGGAAGAAGGGTGGATCCATCGGGGTATCAGCCGCAGCGACTTCCGGGCCAGCTATAGTCTGCCGGAGCATGTGAAAGTAACCGGCGCTTCGCTGGAAAACGGCTTGCTGGCGATTGAATTACACCAGGATATCCCGGAAGAAGAGAAACCGCAGCGCATCGCCATCAACAACAACCCGGCGATTGAACATAAGCCGTAATCATTGACTGACGTTGTTTTCACGCCCGGTAAACGCCGGGCGTTTTGCTAACCTGATGGGGCTTATGCCATTCCGCTTTTCCCGGTACGCGCGGGCTGGAGGTCACTTTCGATGTGCTTAAAAGGTTTGCTGCCTCTGCATGAGGCTGAACGGGAATGAAATGTGCGGAAAAACAGATTGGTGCGTCTGAATGGACTCGAACCATCGACCCCCACCATGTCAAGGTGGTGCTCTAACCAACTGAGCTACAGACGCAGAATGGTGCGTTCAATTGGACTCGAACCAACGACCCCCACCATGTCAAGGTGGTGCTCTAACCAACTGAGCTATGAACGCATTGTGTTGTCGGTGACAACGGGGACGAATATTAGCGGCACAGCCCCAAGGTGGCAAGAGGGAAAATGCATTTTTCTCTCTGATTTCACGCGATTGCTTCATTACCGCGCAAAGTGAAGAGAAAGTAGCCGCCAGCCGGCGGCTACTGTGTCATTAACGTGCAGCGCGCTGCAAAATGACCGCAGACGGCTGACGTTGCAGGAAGCGCATACGCAGCATCATCATAATGGCCGCAGACGTTAAGCCGATGATAAAGCCCATCCAGAATCCGGCTGGCCCCATGCGATCCACCACCAGATCCGTGAGCGCCAGAATGTACCCGCACGGCAGGCCCAGCACCCAGTAAGCGATAAAGGTGATGAAGAAGATGGAACGCGTATCTTTATACCCACGCAGCACGCCGCTGCCAATCACCTGGATGGAGTCAGAGATCTGATAAATGGCCGCCAGCAGCATCAGATGCGAGGCCAGGGTCACTACCTCCGGGTTGTCGTTATAGAGCAGGGCAATTTGCTCACGCAACAGCACGGTAAAGAGCGCGGTACAGACTGCCATGCAGACGCCGACGCCAAGGCCGGTACGGGCTGCCGTTTGCGCGTCCAGCGTCGAGCCTTGCCCCAGACGGAAGCCCACGCGAATCGTCACCGCAGCAGCCAGGGACATCGGCAGGACGAACATCAAAGAGCTGAAGTTCAGGGCGATCTGGTGTCCTGCCACATCAATAATCCCTAACGGCGAGACCAGCAGGGCGACGACGGCAAACAGCGTCACTTCGAAGAACAGCGCCAACGCAATGGGTAACCCCAGCTGAATGAGACGGGTCATGAGCGTCCAGTCAGGTGCGCTGAACGAGGTGTCGTTACGAATGTCACGCATGGATCGCGCATGTTTAATGTAGGTGAGCATACAGCCGAACATCACCCAGTACACCGCAGCCGTCGCCACGCCACAGCCGACGCCGCCGAGTTCCGGCATGCCAAAATGACCGTAAATGAAGATATAGTTCACGGGAATGTTCACCAGCAAGCCGATAAAGCCCATCACCATGCCCGGCTTGGTTTTTGCCAGCCCTTCACACTGGTTACGTGCCACCTGGAAGAACAGATAGCCGGGGGCGCCCCAGAGCAGGGCGCGTAGATAACCGACCGCCTTATCCGCCAGCGCCGGGTCGATATTATGCATGGCGCGAATAATATACCCGGCGTTCCACAGCACGATCATAATCAGGACGGAGACTCCCCCGGCGAGCCAAAAGCCCTGGCGCACCTGATGGGCCACGCGGTCGCGTCGACCGGAGCCGTTAAGCTGCGCGATAACCGGCGTCAGCGCCAGCAGCAGGCCGTGACCAAAAAGAATGGCCGGGAGCCAGATTGAGGTTCCGATCGCCACGGCGGCCATATCGGTGGCGCTGTAACCACCGGCCATTACCGTATCCACAAATCCCATTGCTGTTTGGGCTACCTGCGCGACGATCACCGGTATGGCCAGTGCCAATAACTGACGCGCTTCGATCATATACTTCTGCACGTGAACACCTTTGTATTGTAGTTATTTGAGAGACTAAAAAGGCCGCCGTTACTGGCAGCAAGAAGAAAAAACAGAGGGATGCCAGCTATTGTAGCGGGGTTTAACTAATTATCTAGTGAAAAAATCGCCAGAAATTGCGCATCACTGGCAACCTGTTTTTTCAACTGTTATTGTGGTGGGATTATACGGTGTCATCGCCGTTCGGAATGAACAGGAGCTGTAAGCATGTTTACTGGTATTGTGCAGGGCACTGCCAAAGTGGTGTCCATTGATGAAAAACCGAATTTCCGCACTCACGTGGTTGAGCTGCCTGAATATATGCTCGATGGCATTGAAACCGGGGCGTCGATAGCGCATAACGGCTGCTGCCTGACGGTGACCGAAATTAACGGTAACCAGATTAGCTTTGATTTAATGAAAGAGACGCTGCGCATCACTAACCTGGGTGAGCTGGTGGTGGGAGATATCGTCAACGTTGAACGCGCGGCGAAATTCAGCGATGAGATTGGCGGGCATCTGATGTCGGGTCATATTATGACCACCGCAGAAGTGGCGAAAATCGTGACCTCGGAAAATAACCGTCAAATCTGGTTTAAGGTGCAGGACCCGTCATTAATGAAATACATCCTTTATAAAGGATTTATTGGCATCGATGGGATTAGTCTGACCGTCGGTGAAGTGACGCCAACGCGTTTTTGCGTGCATTTAATTCCTGAAACGCTGCAACGTACTACGCTTGGCGCAAAAAAACTGGGGCAGCGCGTGAATATCGAAATTGATCCCCAGACCCAGGCGGTCGTGGATACCGTTGAGCGCGTGCTGGCGGCGAAAGAGGCGGCGATAATAAAGACCGTGGAAGAAGAATAAAAAATAACCCCGGTTAACCGGGGTTATTTTTTAGCGGGCCACCCGCAAGCCGTGCTCAATCCCACGGCTAAAGACCACCTGCCATAGCTGTATATCCCGCGCGCGGAACGCGCCCGCACAGGCATTCAGATAATAGCTAAACATCCGTTTGAATCGTTCCGAATAGTTGTCGGCGATTTCAGGCCATGCAGCCTGGAAACGTTCATGCCAGGCCATTAGGGTCGTGTCGTAATCTGCGCCGAAGTTATGCCAGTCTTCCACAATAAAATGCGGTTCGCTGGCGTTCGCAATATGGCGAACAGAGGGTAAACAGCCATTCGGGAAGATATATTTGTTGATCCACGGGTCCACATTGTTATCGGTGCGTTTAGAGCCGATGGTGTGCAGCAGGAAAATTCCGTCAGGCTTCAGGTTACGATCGGCGACCTCGAAGTAGGTTTTGTAGTTCTTCGGCCCCACGTGCTCGAACATACCTACGGAAACAATACGATCGAACTGCTCGTTCAGGTCGCGGTAGTCCTGAAGCCGGATATCAACATCCAGTCCCAGACAGCGCTCCTGCGCCATCTTCTGCTGTTCAGCCGAAATCGTGACGCCGACTACGCTGACGCCGTAATTTTTCGCCATAAACCAGGCAAGACCACCCCAGCCACAGCCGATGTCCAGCACACGCATGCCGGGCTGTAACTGCAATTTATCGCAGATCAGTTGCAGCTTGTCCTGCTGCGCCTCTTCCAGGGTCGTCGCTTTTTTCCAGTATCCGCAGGAGTACTGCATTAAAGGATCGAGCATACGGCTGAACAGATCGTTGCCCAGGTCGTAATGCTCTTTACCGACGATCCACGCCCGTTTTTTACTTTGCAGATTGAACAGGCGGGCGGAAGCGATACGTAAAGTATCTTTGAAATGACGAGGGAGCTGTTTTTCAAGACCGGCGCGTAATACGCTGGAGAAGAACATATCCAGCCGCTCACACTCCCACCAGCCGTCCATATAGCTTTCACCCAGCCCTAACGATCCCTCCTGTAACACGCGTTTGAAAAAATCGGGATGCTTAATCTGGGGATCGGAGGGGGATGAGCCATTAATCGTAATGCCCGCACGTCCCAACAGTTCACTGACGATCCGGGACCAGTTATCGTCCGGAACGCTGACTTCTTCTATACACGATGAACTCATAGCTTCTCCATCACCTTGCTGTGATCAGAACCTTAAAACAGCGTAGACGCTTTTTTGGTTTGTGAGAAATCTCACGGTAAATGCCCGCGAGGCTAATATCCGACGTAGAACAGAGGAAGGGAGATAACCCTTGCCGAAATGCCTTCCATGGTAAAACGGGAGCGCTCCGGCTCCCGTTAACACTTAATATTTATCGTATTTAATCGAACCAAATTCAGTATAGGCCGCAAAATTAGGTGATTCAACAGAAAATTGTTAGCAACCTAATCACTGGTTTTTAACATAGTTTCCCACGCAATCAGGCGTGCGACGTTTCTGTCTGCGCGTTTTCACTCTGCTCGCGATGAGCTGAGGACTGCATGCGATAGCCCAATCCCGCCAGCGCAACGGTGACCAGCATCACGCTGGTGGTGGTGAGCAGCGGGGTTGCAATCAACGCAGAGACCACGAGACTTGCCAGGAAGCACAGGCCAAGTTGCAGGGTATTTTGCAGCGCGGCAGCGCGGCCTGTCGCCTGCGGAAATGGACGCAACGCCTGAGCTACAACAATAGGGTAGATGGCCCCGTTAGCGATCGCCATGACGCAGAACGGAATCAAAATTTCTGCAAGCCCGGCGCCCGGAATAAAGCCGACAGCCCAGGTCGCAATCACGCTTAGCGCATACAGCACCAGCAGCCAGGGCAGCATCTGTTGGCCTTCCCATTTTTGCAGCGCGGCGCGACAGCCATAGCCACCCACCAGGAAGGCGATGGTCTGTGGTACATAGCTCAGGCCGATAGCCGCCGGGCTGTAGCCCATGTCATGCAGAATGAACGGCGAACCGGTTAGCCAGGCAAAGAAGCTGGCAGAGCAGGCGGCATAAATCAGCACGTTACCGCGATAGGCTTTCGACCGCAGTAAAGAGGTAAAGGTAATGGGCTTCGCGTCCGGATGCGTCGCTTTTTTATGCGCCGGTTTAAGTCCGAACGCGGGCAGCATCAGGACCAGCGTAATAGCAAAGAGCGTGGCGAAAATGGCCTGCCAGTCGAAATGCGCGAGGATCCAGCTGCCCAGTAATGGGGCGAGTGCTGGCGACAGGCCGACCAGCGGCATAATGGTGGCGAATATCCGGTTAGTGCGCGAGGCGGGGTAGTAATCGGTCACCAGCGCCTGCCAGGTGACCGCAGCGGCACAGACACCGACCGCCTGAATAAAGCGCAGCGCCAGCAGCCAGGCGGCATCGCGGACCCACAGCATGCCCAGACAGCCTACGGCAAAAATCGCCAGACCCAATAACAGGACGGGCTTACGGCCAAAACGATCCGAGAGCGGCCCCCACAGCAATTGCGCAAAAGCAAAACCGGCGAGGAACAAACTCAAACTGGCGCTGATGGCGGCGGCAGGGGTTTGCAAATCTTCCTGCATCGCGGCGAACGCGGGCAGATACATGTCGGTCGCCAAAAAGCCCAGCACGCTTAAGCCGCCGAGCCAGACTAAAAATCCTTTCCTGGGTTGCACTGTTTTTTCTCCTGAGGAGTCAGGTGTACGTTGGCGCAGAGTGTAGGGAGTGCAAAGCGGCTTGTGAAACGCTAATATTTGGCGGGTGCATTCAAAAATTTTGCAGGCTAAAGATGTGGTCAGATTATTCCCTTGAAGTGGTTGATGCCGTGGCGCGTAACGGCAGCTTTACCGGCGCCGCCCAGGAGCTGCATCGCGTTCCCTCGGCTATCAGCTATACGGTGCGCCAGCTGGAAGCGTGGCTGGCGGTCCCGCTGTTTGAGCGGCGCCATCGCGACGTGGAGCTCACGCCTGCCGGCGCGTGGTTTTTGAAGGAAGGGCGATCTGTTATCAAAAAAATGCAGATCACCCGTGAGCAGTGCCAGCAGATCGCCAACGGCTGGCGCGGGCATCTCGCTATTGCGGTGGATAACATCGTTAAGCCGGAGCGGACCCGGCAGATGATCGTCGATTTCTATCGTCATTTTTCCGACGTCGAACTGCGTGTATCGCAGGAAGTGTTCAACGGCGTCTGGGATGCGCTGGCGGACGGCAGGGCGGAGATGGCGATTGGTGCGACCCAGGCGATCCCGGTTGGGGGGCGCTACGCGTTTCGCGACATGGGCATGCTGAGCTGGACCTGCGTGGTCGCGCGCGATCACCCGCTGGCGGCGCTGGAAGGTCCGCTGAGCGATGACACCTTACGCAACTGGCCCTCGCTGGTGCTGGAAGATACCTCCCGCTCGCTGCCCAAGCGCATTACCTGGCTGCTGGATAATCAGCGCCGCGTGGTCGCGCCGGACTGGGAGTCGTCGGCCACCTGTCTGAGCGCGGGGCTGTGCGTTGGCATGGTGCCGGTGCATTTTGCGCGCCCGCGCATCGACGCGGGAGAGTGGGTGGCTCTGACGCTGGAAAACCCCTTCCCGGATGCCGCGTGCTGTCTGACGTGGCAGCAAAACGACGTCTCGCCCGCCATGGCCTGGCTGCTGGATTATCTGGGCGACAGTGAAACGCTGAACCGGGAGTGGTTGCGGGAACCAGCATAGCTGGCCCCGTAATGAGATTAACGACGGTAGTCGCGGAACGGACCGTCCGCAACGGAACGGCGTTCAATCAGGCGCGGGTGGACTTCAATGGACTGGGACTGTTCACGCTTGTTGACGATCCTGTCCAGCAGCATATTGAAGGCCGTTTCACCCAGCGAATCTTTCGGCTGGTGAATGGTGGTCAGCGCCGGGGTAAAGAAGCGAGCGTTGCGCACGTTGTCATAGCCGATCACCGAGATATCCTGCGGGACGCGCAGGCCGAGTTCATCCGCCGCGCAGAGCGCGCCCATCGCCATGATGTCGCCGCCGCAGAACACCGCAGTAGGGCGATGCGGCTGGGAGACGATCTGCTGCATGGCGCGGTAGCCCGACTCCGGCTCGAAGTCGCCCTGAACAATCCAGTTTTCCGGCACGGTGATCAGCGCCTCTTCCATCGCTTTCATGAAACCGGCCAGACGACCAGCCCCGGTGTTACGCTCCAGCGGACCCGGGATCACGCCAATTTCACGATGACCGCGTTCTACCAGATAACGCCCCGCCATGTAGCCGCCTTCAAAGGCGTTATCAATAACGGAGTCGGTAAAGTCTGCGCGCGCTTCGCCCCAGTCCATGACCACCATCGGAATGTGGCGATACTCTTCCAGCATGGAAAGGACCGACTCGGGGTATTCAGAACACATTACCAGCAGGCCGTCGACGCGCTTTTGCGCCATCATTGACAGGTAAGCGCGCTGTTTTTCAATGTTGTTCCACGCGTTGCCCAGAATCAGGGTATAGCCTTTCTGGAAGCAGTTTTTTTCAACGGCTTCGATGATTTCAGCAAAGTAGGCCGCTTCACTGCTGGTGGCCAGCAGACCAATCGATTTGGTGTGATTAACCTTCAGACTGCGGGCGACCGCACTTGGCGAGTAGTGCAGCTCTTTGATTGCCGCCCAGACGGCATTACGCGTCTCTTCAGCGACGAAACGCGTTTTGTTAATAACATGTGATACGGTTGTAGTGGAAACGTTTGCGCGTTTTGCTACGTCTTTAATTGTTGCCATTAAATGTCACTCCAGACCATATCCTAAGCTCCTGAAAAAATTGAAGGTAAACGTTTGCCTTCTCTCACCCTTATTACGCAAACATGAGTTGCGACACGCCGGGAAAACGACACAGGACGTCAGGAGGGGGTCAGTGGCCGGTACGCTAATAAATTTAGCGTGGAATTTTGTCCTATCTTGATGAAAAGGGGAAGAGGTAAAGTGGATATCCGTTTAAATCCTGGAAGATTTTTGACCTGAACTGTGTAAAAATGAGCAAGCTCACTTTTCGTAGGGTGAATAAAAGGAGAAAAATTGATGAGTACCGATCTGAAGTTTTCGCTGTTTACCACCATTGTTGTTCTTGCTCTGATTGTTGCCGGTGGTTTAACCGCTGCGCTGCACTGATTCAGGAGGGGGGAGAACCTTCTCCCTCTCTTGCCGCTATTGTTACCTCTCCGGCAAAAATCTTTTGCCAAAATGTTAACTTCTCATTTTTTGTGATTGATGTCATGCTTTTGACTTCTTAGTTCTGTGCCGGGTTATGGCACGGTATCCGGAGTCTCTTCATGAAAATCAATTTTCCCCTGCTGGCCCTGGCGATTGGCGCCTTCGGGATTGGCACCACTGAATTCTCCCCGATGGGGTTATTGCCTGTTATCGCCCGGGGTGTGGACGTCTCTATCCCTGCGGCCGGTATGTTAATTAGCGCCTACGCGATTGGCGTGATGGTGGGCGCGCCGCTGATGACGCTGCTGCTTTCGCACCGCGCTCGCCGCAATGCGCTGATTTTCCTGATGGCGATTTTCACCCTCGGAAATGTGCTTTCCGCGATTTCGCCCGATTACACCACTCTGATGCTTTCGCGCATTCTGACCAGCCTCAATCATGGCGCCTTCTTCGGACTGGGCTCGGTTGTCGCCGCCAGTGTGGTGCCAAAACATAAGCAGGCCAGCGCGGTAGCCACTATGTTTATGGGTCTCACCATCGCTAATATCGGCGGCGTTCCCGCTGCCACCTGGCTGGGAGAAGCCATCGGCTGGCGTATGTCTTTCCTCGCAACCGCCGGACTGGGCGTGGTCGCGATGGTTGCGCTGTTCTTCTCACTGCCGAAAGGAAGTGCGGGAGAACGTCCGGAAGTACGCAAAGAGCTGGCGGTGCTAATGCGTCCTCAGGTGTTGTCCGCGCTGCTCACCACGGTGCTGGGGGCGGGGGCGATGTTTACGCTCTACACCTATATCTCCCCGGTGTTGCACGACATTACCCACGCAACGCCACTCTTTGTTACCGCGATGCTGGTGCTGATTGGTGTCGGGTTCTCGATTGGCAACTATCTCGGCGGGAAATTTGCCGACCGCTCCGTCAGCGGGACGCTGAAAGGTTTTTTAACGCTGCTGATTGTCATCATGGTGGCGATCCCGTGGCTGGCGCGTAACGAAGTGGGTGCCGCGATTGCCATGGTGGTGTGGGGCGCCGCAACCTTTGCCGTGGTGCCACCGTTGCAGATGCGCGTAATGCGCGTTGCGCACGAAGCGCCGGGGCTCTCTTCGTCCGTGAATATCGGTGCGTTTAACCTGGGCAATGCGCTGGGGGCCGCAGCGGGTGGGGCGGTGATCTCCGGTGGTCTGGGTTACAGCTTTGTGCCGGTGATGGGGGCGATCATTGCCGCACTCGGTCTGCTGCTGGTGATGATGTCTGGTCGTAAACAGCCTGAAGCGGTGTGTACGGCGGAATAAACAAAAACGCAGAAGGGCTTCCCCTTCTGCGTGTCTCTTACGCGGCGAAGTTCTTCGCAACAAATTCCCAGTTAACCAGTGCCCAGAAGTGTTCCAGGTAGTTCGGGCGCGCATTACGGTAATCAATGTAATAGGCGTGTTCCCATACGTCCACGGTCATCAGCGGCGTGGCGCTGGTGGTCAGAGGGGTACCCGCATTAGAGGTGGAAACGATAGCCAGTTTGCCATCAGCCTCTTTGACCAGCCAGGTCCAGCCGGAGCCAAAGTTTTTAACGGCGGCGTCAGTAAACTTCGCTTTAAAATCCGCGAAACTGCCGAACGCGGCGTTAATCGCTGCCGCCAGCTCACCGGCAGGTTCTCCGCCTGCATTGGGGGCCAGGCAGTGCCAGTAGAAGGTGTGGTTCCACACCTGAGCGGCGTTGTTGAATACGCCACCGTCTGAACTGCGCACGATCTCTTCCAGCGTTTTGCCTTCAAAATCGGTGCCCTTGATCAGATTGTTCAGGTTGGTGACATAGGTCTGGTGATGCTTGCCGTAATGGTACTCCAGGGTTTCCGCGGAAATATGCGGGGCCAGGGCGTCTTTTGCATACGGTAGTGCAGGTAATTCGAACGACATTGCTTCTCTCCTTATAGTTTTATACGTTGCCAATAACCCTACAGACAACAAGGACAGAATAGCAAATTGAAAGGGTATGCAAAAGAGGAACTTACCCTGCCACGGAGGCGGCAGGGCAGGGGCTAGCGGATGGTTTTTGGCGTCATCACGCGGCGTGCACCCACATAGTGGCGCACCCAGTAATCTTCGCTGAGGGAGGTGATCTGAATGTCCTGACCGCTGCGCGGTGACTGGATAAATTTACCGTTACCCACATACACCCCAACGTGATCGGCCGTACCGCGTCCCTGGGTGCGGAAGAACACCAGGTCGCCATTTTGCAGTTCGCCACGGTTTACAGGCGCGGCGTCGCGCAGATGGTACATCTCATTGGCGGTGCGCGGAATGCGAAACTTCACCAGATCTTTATAGGCATAATAAACCAGCCCACTACAGTCAAAACCGGTGCGCGGAGAAGTGCCGCCCCAGCGATACGGTTTACCTATTTGCCCCATCAGTTTGTTCATCGCCGTTTTTTGCGCTTTCTGCATACGCGCTTTATGCACGTCAGCCAGCTTCGTCACTTTTGCACATTTCGTTTTATGGCCTTTGCGCACGGTGCATTTTTCATTCACCAGGCTGGCAGTCGTGCGGGTGGTTTTGTGTGTGCCGGAACGGAGAGTTTTGGTTTTACTGGAGGCGGTCTTTTTGGTCTGAGCGGTGGTTTTCTTCTTTACTGTTTTGCTGGTGGTTTTTTTCTTACGTTCTGTGGTTTTTGCCAGATGCGATTTTTGTACAGCAGAATGCCGCGCCTGTTCAGAGGCGTTCGCCGCTGGCGTAAATGAGAGTGTGGTAAACAGTAAAGCACAGAGCGTCATCGAGATTTTAGTTATCCGCGCCACTGGGCAGTCCCCTGATAAATGCAGGCCACAATGCATACCCGCGTGAGATTTACAAAACCTGTCGATTCTAATCCATAAAATCAGAAGAAGTTAATAGCATTTTTCATTCAAAAATTGTGTTTCGTTAGCAAGTGCAAAAAAATTCACCATTCTGTCGTACTCTTGTTCGCTCCTTAAGCAAAACCGCACCCCGTCTGGCGATAAACGACATTAGCAATGCAACTTTATGCGATAAGCGATAAAATAATTAGACGTGACAAAAATGTTATTTTCCGATGTCGGCCTGACCCGCTACAATGTCAGACTGATGCCGTAACAGAAGTTAAAGGAAGCAAGACATGAGCACCACTATTGAAAAAATTCAGCGCCAGATCGCTGAAAACCCGATTCTCCTGTACATGAAAGGTTCTCCGAAGCTGCCAAGCTGCGGCTTCTCCGCGCAAGCGGTCCAGGCGCTGTCCGCCTGTGGTGAGCGTTTTGCTTACGTTGATATCCTGCAAAACCCGGACATTCGCGCTGAACTGCCAAAATACGCCAACTGGCCGACCTTCCCGCAGCTGTGGGTTGATGGTGAACTGGTTGGCGGATGCGACATCCTGATTGAAATGTATCAGCGCGGCGAACTGCAACAGCTGATCAAAGAGACTGCGGCGAAGTATAAAACCGAAGAGCCGGACGCAGAATAAGTTTTCTGCGGATATAAAAAAGCGACCACATTATGTTGGTCGCTTTTTTTTGTCCTGTGGGGCTGTTAATTACCCAACCTACGATTGAGGATCGGCCTCGTCGCCCATCGGCAGCGGCCAGCCGCCGAGACGTTTCCAGCGGTTGACGATCTCACAGAACAGCTCCGCCGTACGCTCGGTGTCGTATAACGCGGAATGTGCCTGGGTGCCGTCAAACGCAATACCCGCCGTGATGCAGGCTTTAGAGAGCACGGTTTGCCCCAGCGCCAGGCCGCTCAGCGCGGCGGTGTCGAAGGTCACAAACGGATGGAATGGATTACGCTTCAGCGAGGCGCGCTCGGCGGCAGCCATGGTGAAGCTGTGATCGAACGTAGCGTTATGGGCCACCATGATGGCGCGGCTACAGTCATTCTCTTTCATGCCTTTGCGCACCATTTTGAAAATGGCGTGCAGCGCCTCGTATTCGCTTACCGCCCCGCGCAGCGGGTTTGTCGGATCGATACCGTTAAAGGCCAGCGCCTCTGGCTGTAAGTTTGCCCCTTCAAAGGGTTCAACGTGGAAATGCAGCGTGGTGTCCGGTACAAGCCAGCCCTGTTCATCCATCTTCAGCGTGATGGCGGCAATCTCAAGCAGCGCATCGGTTTTAGCGTTAAATCCGGCTGTTTCTACATCAATAACAACGGGATAAAAACCACGAAAACGGTCGCACAGACCGGTAAATTGAGCGTTATCGGACATCAGGGTCTCTTACAAGGGGGAAAAAGCAGTGCGCATTATGGCAAATTTTGAGAGGGGATGCAGCAAAACAACGGGCGCATAGTGCGCCCTGCGGGATCAATTGCCCAGACCGCGACCAGCGTCTTTGGCTTCGATCAGTTCGATTTTATAACCGTCCGGATCTTCCACAAACGCAATGACGGTGGTACCGCCTTTAACCGGACCGGCTTCACGGGTGACGTTACCGCCATTGCTGCGGATACGTTCGCAGGCTTCGGCGGCGTTATCCACTTCCAGCGCGATGTGGCCGTAAGCTGTACCCAGCTCGTAGCTGTCCACGCCCCAGTTGTAAGTCAGCTCGATGACCGCTTCATCAGATTCCGGGCCGTAACCAACAAACGCCAGAGAGTATTTATATTCCGGATTTTCGCTGGTGCGCAGCAGCTTCATGCCCAGAACGTTAGTGTAGAAATCGATGGAACGTTGCAGGTCGCCAACGCGCAGCATGGTGTGAAGTAGGCGCATAATTTCCTCATTAAACAGTGGAATGAATTATCTTTTTGAACAGAAACGATGTTTTAGTATAGCGGCGAAAGGTCGCCGCTATCAATGTACAAAGCGGGATTACAGTGAAGGGTAGTCGGTATAACCTTCCGCGCCGCCGCCATAGAAACTTTCAGGGCGCTGTGGGTTCAGTTCGGCTTTCTTCTGCAAACGGGCAACCAGATCCGGGTTAGCAATGTAATCGCGGCCAAAGGCCACGGCGTCGATCAGGCCTTTCCCGATCAGATCCTCGGCTTTCTCTGCCGTATACGCGCCCGCCCCGATAATCACGCCGTGGAAGCGCTCGCGCACTTTCTGGCGGAAGGCTTCACTGTAAGGCTTGCCACCTGCCCAGTCCGGCTCGGACATGTGCAGATAGGCGATACCGCGTTTCGCCAGCTCTTCAATCAGATACAGCGCGTCTGCTTCTTCGTTCGGACCGTTGTCGACGTTCTGGAAAGTACCGATCGGGGAGACACGAATACCAATGCGGTCTGCGCTCCACTCATTACAGACAGCATCGACCACTTCAAGCACCAGGCGCGCGCGGTTTTCAACGCTGCCGCCGTACTGGTCGGTACGCTGGTTGGAAGACGGGGACAGGAACTGATGCAGCAGGTAACCGTGCGCAGAGTGCAGCTCAACCAGGTCGAAGCCCGCTTCACGGGCGTTGGCGACGGCCTGACGGAAATCATTCACGATACCCGGGATCTCGTCCAGCTCCAGCGCGCGTGGCGTGGTGGTGTCAACGCGGATCGCATTACCGTTTTCATCGCGCAGGGAAGTGCGGGTATTGGCGTTCAGGGCAGAGGCCGAAACCGGCGCCTGACCGCCAGGCTGGATGCTGCTGTGTGAGATACGACCGGTGTGCCACAGCTGAACGGCAATACGACCATCTTCAGCATGCACGCCTGCGGTGATTTTTTTCCACGCGGCGATCTGTTCCGGGCTGTGCAGACCCGGCGCACCGGCGTAGCCTTTTGCCTGGGCAGAAATCTGCGTGGCTTCGGAAATAATCAGGCCCGCGCTGGCGCGCTGACGATAATACTCACCCATCAATGGCGTTGGGATATCGCCCGGCTCGATGCTGCGCAGACGGGTGAGTGGGGCCATAAACACGCGGTTTGGGGCAGTAACGGCACCCACTTTCAGTGGGGTAAACAGCTTTTCAGCGGACATAATGGCTCCTGAGTAGACCAGTCGACTAGTAAAAGGGTAAATAAAAACGCCGGCTACACGCCAGGCGCGGTTATACAGTTTTTCACATGCGCCAGCGCGCTTTCGAGCGGCACGGCGCTGCGAGACATTTTTGCTTGCAGGTTGGCGCCTAACCAGAGGGAATAGAGCACCTGTGCCTGCGTGAGCGGATCGCCGGAGAAGGAGAGCGTTTTTTCATTGCGCCCGCTCTCCAGCGCCTGAGCCAACAGGGCAATCACGCCGCTGGCTCCTTTATCCATGGCGGTGCGCATATCTTCGGAGAGATCGCACACTTCGGCAGACAGTTTTACCGTCAGGCAGCCGCTGATGATGCCCTGCTGACAGAACTGCGTCAGCGTTTCCTGATAGTAGTTCAGAACACGATCCCGGTAGTCACCTTCACCGCTGGCGAAGTGGGCTGCCAGGCGCTGATGGTAGCTGGCGTAGTGCCGCTCCAGCATGGCAACGCCAAACGCCTCTTTGGATCGAAAATAGTGATAAAACGATCCCTTAGGTACTTCAGCAGTTTTTAACAACTCGCTCAGCCCCATCCCGGTAAACCCGCGATGCATGCAAAGGCGCTCGCCGGTAGCCAGCAAATGTTCTCGTGTATCGTGTTCAGTGTGTCTGCTCATGCCCTTACTCTAATAGACCGTTCGGTCTAATGCAAGCCCGCTTAGCGACGACACTGCGACAGAATATCCAGCTGCGGCTGATAAACCGCTGATTTCACGTCCATCATGCCCAGAACGGTGGCGAATAAATTGTCCTGTGAAACCGCCTCTTTTGCGGCATGGTCACGCAGGCAATCCGTGTTTACGCCGAAGTTTTTCGCATAATCCGGGGAGAGCCAGAACATAAACGGAATATGCGTTTGCTGCTCCGGGGCCAGCATATACGGCGTACCGTGCAGGTAAATTCCGCTCTCACCCAGCGATTCACCGTGATCGGAGAGGTAAATGAGCGCCGTGTTCATGTTGGCCTGCCGGGCTTTCAGCGCGTCGATGGTTCGGCTGACGACGCTGTCGGTATACAGAATCGTGTTGTCATAGGTATTGATCAGCGACTGATGATCGCAATCCTGTATTTCATTGGTATCGCAGGTTGGGGTGAACTTGCGGAAGTTGTCCGGGTAGCGTTTGTAATAGGCCGGACCGTGGCTGCCCATCAGGTGAATAACCAGAACCGTATCCTGCTTTATTCCATCCAGCACATTGTCCAGGCGGTACAGGTTGACGTCGTCGATACAGGATTTGTCCTTACAGAACTGATCCAGTTTCCACTGGGTCATGTCCGTGTGCGGCACGCGGTCGCAGGCGCCTTTACACCCGCCGTCGTTGTCGCGCCACAGCAGGTTGAACCCGGCATGGTTAAGGACATCGAGCAGACCTTCCTGATGATGGGCGAGGTCCGCGTCATATTTTTTCCGCGTCATACCGGAGAACATGCAGGGGACGGAAACGGCGGTTTCCGTGCCACAGGAGGAGGCCCGCGGGAAGTTGATGACATCCTGCTTTTTCAGCTCTGGGTTGGTTTCACGCGGGTAACCATTTAACGAGTAGTTTGCGGCGCGGGAGGCTTCACCCACCACCACAACCAGCACGGTTTTCTTGCGTTGGCCGGAAATCAGCGCGCCTTTATGAGCATCTTCGCCAATGCGGACCAGCGTCTGGTCGCCGGCAAACCAACGCATTTTGCTGTATTTCACCAGGGCGCTCACGTAATTCGCCGGGGTGACCATTTTGACGATGCTTTTATTATTACGGAACAGCGAAGCATAGTCTTTATAGAACACTGACGCGACCAGGATGATCACCAGCAGCGCACCCAGCATAGCGGCGAAGCGCGTCAGGAGGGCATACCACCATTTTCCTGTGCGAATGCGCGTCAGGGCTAACACAACAGATGGAACCAGACCCGCTACGACCAGCCACAGGATCATCTGCGGCGTCACCAGGGCAGTCGCTTCCTGAGAATTAGTCTCGAACACGTTCACAATCATGTTCTGATCGATAACCGTACCATAGGAATACATAAACCAGGTCGCGGCGGCACATCCCAGGGTCAGGACAATCAGGAGCGGCTTACGAATAAAGGGGATATTTAACAGGCTGAAGACAATCACCCAGCCGCAGAACAGTACCAGCGGCACGCTGGCAGCAAACAGGACATCGTGCAGATGCGCAGGCGCAATGATTGACCAGCTGCGCTGGATAAACAGTGCATTCAGTACGGTGAAGAAAAGTGCACAGCCCAGAGTAAATTTTATATCGTTACAGTGTAACTTTTTAGTGAACCACATGATGAACAGACCATTCGTTATATCAATGCGGCGAGTATAAGAAGGGAAGATTAGCGAAACCTTAATCTCCTGTTTGTGGCGGACATCCTTGCATGCAAGCCATTTAGGGTCTTCACTGTAGGGAATAATGACGTTCTGGAGGTAGGTGTGGCAGAGCAACTGGAATTTTTCCCTGTCCAGAGCCCGTGCCGGGGTATTTGCCAGGTTGATGAACGAGGATACTGCCGTGGCTGCATGCGCACGCGCGATGAACGTTTTAACTGGCAAAATTTCAGCGACGCGCAAAAGCAGGAGGTCTTACGGCTCTGCCGACAGCGTCTGCTGCGCAAAATTCGTGCAAACAAAGCGGTTGAACCCGAAGAACCTCAGCAACCTTCACTGTTTTAGCAGGGTAATTGCGTATACTGGTAACAAGACTTCCTTGAGGAAAATGTTATGGTTCAGCGTATTACCCTTGCCCCGCAGGGCCCGGAATTCTCCCGATTTGTTATGGGCTACTGGCGCCTCATGGACTGGAATATGTCTCCGGTCCAGCTGGCGGACTTTATAGAAGAGCATCTCGATCTCGGGATCACCACCGTCGATCACGCTGATATTTATGGCGGCTATCAGTGCGAGGCCGCCTTTGGCGAAGCGCTGAAGCGAGCGCCAGCGCTGCGTGAACGTATGGAGATTGTGACCAAATGCGGTATTGCCACCACAGCAAAACCGGAGCATGCGCTTGGGCATTACATCACTGACAGCGCGCATATCGTTAAAAGCGCCGAGCAGTCACTGATCAACCTGGCGACCGATCGCATCGACCTGCTGCTTATCCACCGTCCCGATCCGTTGATGGATGCGGATGAGGTCGCGGAAGCCTTCCTGACGCTGCACCAGAGCGGAAAGGTGCGCCATTTTGGCGTGTCTAACTTCACCCCGGCACAGTTTGCGTTATTGCAGTCTCGCCTGCCGTTTACGCTGGCGACGAATCAGGTGGAGATCTCGCCTGTTCATCAGCCGCTGCTGCTGGATGGCACGCTCGACCAACTGCAACAGCTGCGCATCCGTCCAATGGCATGGTCCTGTCTGGGAGGCGGCCGCCTGTTTAACGATGAGGCATTCCAGCCGCTGCGTAACGAGCTTGAAACGGTGGCGCGCGAACTGAATGCGGAGAGTATCGAGCAGGTGGTTTACGCCTGGATCCTGCGCCTGCCGTCTAAACCGCTGCCAATTATTGGCTCCGGCAAAATTGAGCGCGTCCGCGCTGCGCTTGTGGCTGAGGAGCTGGATATGACGCGCCAGCAGTGGTTCCGCATCCGCAAGGCGGCGCTGGGCTACGACGTACCCTGAGCACGCCTGAACCTGACTTTCCGGTGAAATCTGCGCCGCTGGTATAGACTTAAGGTGCAAAAAATAACCCGTGGAGGTCTTATGAAGCGTTTTGCTCTGGCAATGGTTACGCTGGTTGTTTGCGCAGGTGCGCATGCAGCCAGCGAGGACGTTGAAATGAATCTCGTCACTTCTCAGGGGGTAGGCCAGTCCATCGGGACGGTGAAAATCACCGAAACCGATAAAGGGCTGGAATTTGCTCCCGATCTCAAGGCTCTTCCACCCGGCGAACATGGTTTTCACGTTCATGCCAAAGGCAGCTGTCAACCCGCAATGAAAGAGGGGAAACCAACAGCTGCGGAAGCGGCAGGGGGGCATCTCGACCCGCACAACTCCGGTAAGCATGAAGGTCCGGAAGGGATGGGGCACCTCGGCGATCTGCCGGTCCTGGTGGTAAATAACGACGGTAAAGCCACCGATCCGGTTGTGGCGCCACGACTCAAAAAGCTTGACGAGGTCAAAGGCAAGGCGCTGATGGTCCACGTGGGCGGCGATAACATGTCCGATCAGCCTAAACCGCTTGGCGGCGGCGGGGCGCGCTATGCCTGCGGGGTGATCTGATCGCCAATCGTTCCGGGTGGCGGCGCCTGTTCAAGCTGTGACAGGGAGCAGTGCAGCCGCCAGATAATGGACGCCAGATCGCGGGCCGCAGGCTGATGATGGTGCGCCAGCGCGTCGCAAATACGCTGAAGCTCGGCGAGCGTGACGCTCAGGGGGCGCTGCTGCACCCCGCGCTCGCTCATCACATCTCGGAGCATGGAAATACAGTTATCACGGACCTGCGACAGCGGATCGGAACGCGTCTCCCAGGCGCGCAGTTGCCACACCACGTGCGAACAGTTTAACAGCACCACGCCCCAGCGCAGCAGCCAGCGACGGGAGAGTGAATCCTGGCTATTGTTCAGCTGGCTGACATGATGATAAACCAGCGATTCATACTCGCTTTCGCGCAGATGCGGCCTGCGGCTCAGCTGATCGACAAAACCCCTGCGCAACTCCCGAATATGCCTGCGGCTTTTACGCGCGTCCGAGCCCGGGCGTAGCACGGCGAAAGCCAGCCACGCCAGCCCCACGCCGAGGATCTTCGCCAGGTTGTCGTTGAGAAAATCAGCGTAATCGTAAACCGGTGGATTCGTTACAGAGATAAATGAGCCCATAAAAACAATCAACTGACCCCACAGACCGGCCAGTTTAGGCATTTGCAGTTTGAGCAACTGCATGGTGGTTAATAGCGGGAAGAGAAACAGCAGAAATTGCCAGAGGTCGGTTATCTGCACCATCAAACCAAATTTCACCACGAAGCTGAACAGCGACAGCAGTACCAGCGTACGCAGCAGAAGCGTCAGGGAATTAAAGGGGGAAGCGGCGACGGAATAGAGCACGCAGCTGATTGCTGCAAGCGTCAGGGCCGCACTGCCCGCATCCCATTGGGTGGTGATGGCCCATGCGCCCACGGCCGTTAACGCGCAAAACGTACGAAAACCGCTCCACAGCGCCTCCATTGCGTCGGTATGCCGCGCCAGAGCAGGACTACCGGGAACGGAAAATTCGGTGACGGGCGTGGCATTTTCGACGGCTTTTAACCAGCGGCTGCTGCGCAGATACAGGCGGCAGAAATAGTTCAGACGCTGCCAGAAGGCGCGATGCCGGTAGTCATATTCATCCGTTGGAGCGAGCGGCGCGATAATGCGGGCCACGGTATAGATATCGGCATCCGGACGCGCAAGGGCGGCGAGCAGCGCCTCAATAATCTCCCGGGTATGGGCTGGCGGTGCAGGCCAGTTCAGCAACATCCGGCGAAGGCTCGAGATCGCACTCGTCATCCGCAATTGCTGGTGCAGTAAATAGTTCAGAAGCGTATTCTGGCGACGAAAACGGTAGTGGCTCCAGAAAGCCTGGATGCGCAGCAGGTTCATGGTCAGGATCTGGCCGATGACCTTTTCGTGCGCGAGGCGGATGTCATCGCTGCTGTCAGGCTGCCAGAGCAGGCTGGCATGTTCCAGCAAACGTGCGTGCATCGTTTTAAGGGCGGTGATAAGCGTAGTGCCATCTGAGGTACTGGGCAGAATCATCATCATGACGCCCCCGCACAGAATGCCGACCATTACTTCACACACGCGTGCCTGGGCGATATCCCACAGCTCGGTGGTGTCCAGCACGTTGACGACCGGAAAGGCGATAATGGCCGCGGTGTAACCCGCCAGTTGAAACGCATAGGCAACGTTATTGGTAAAATGGGCGCAGGCCCAGGTACACAGCCCCAGCCATGCCGACATGCTTAACAGAAATAGCCAGGGATCGTTCAGGGTATGGCCGGCAAGAAGCAGTGCGGCGGTTGCCCCCAGCAGGCTACCCGCCACGCGCCCGAGGCTTTTACTGATAACGCCCCCGACGGTAGGGAAGCTGACGACCGCCGCAGAGGTCATCGCCCAGTAAGGCTCATCCAGATTCAGATAATAGGCAACCGTAAGCGCAAGGCACATGGCGATGCCGTTGCGCAGCGCGTAACGCCACTGCGGTCGTGTCGCTTTTATCCACGGCGTATTGCGCCAGGAGAAAGCCCCCAGGTTCATCATCGCGATCCGATGGCGACGGTGCAGGTTGTGCCAGAGACCAGGGTAATGTCTTTCGGCAGTTGATCAAACTCGACGCGAACAGGCACCCGCTGAGCCAGACGCACCCACGGTACGTTGGGTTTGATGTCGGGCACCAGGCCAGAATCGGTTTCCACGCTCTGATCGTAAATTGCCCGACCTATGCTGCTAACGTGACCCTGTAACGTTTCTGCGCCGCTGTAAAGCGTGATCCGGGCAGGCGCTCCCTCGCGGATATGGCGCAGCTTGGTCTCTTCAAAATAACCTACAACATAGAAAGAGTGGCTATCGACCAGGGCGAAGACCGGCTGGCCTGTGGTGGCGTAATCCCCCACACGGGTCGACAGGCTCGTGATCCATCCATCCACCGGCGCTTTGACCACGGTCTGGGTCAGTTGCCACTCGGCCTGTTTCAGCGTTGCCTCTGCAACCTTCAGGCTGGCCTGCATGGCTTTTACATTGATATTGGCGGTATCGAGATCTTCCGCAGAGATGTAATTTCTCGACAGATGGCGGCGGCGTTCGGCTTCGTTATTGGCTTTTGCCAGATCGGATTGAGCTTTAGCGAGCTGCGCCTGGGCATTAAGCACCGCAATGTGAAAAGGGGTCTCGTCGATGCGGAATAGCACATCGCCCGCATGAACGTACTGGTTGTCCTTCACCAGCAGCGCGCTGATACTGCCGGATACCTGTGGCGTGATGCTGACCTGTTCCGCGCGGATCTTGCCGTCACGCGTCCAGGGCGACTGCATGTAATAATTCCAGAGCCACCAGCCAGCCATCAGCGCCAGCGCTAAGACAAAAAGAGTGGAAAAATATTTTAACGTTTTCAATGCTATTCTCACCACACGGTTAACACGGCAAGGCCAAGACAGACGGAGAGGGTAAACAGGGAGAGATCCATTAACATCGGGTGCCAGATTTCACCGGAATACATCCAGTCGCGCAGCAGACGATGCGCAATGAGCCAGATCACAAAACCGACCATCACGGCTTTAAACAGTGGCGGAAAGTAGACCGATGCGCCAACAATCAGATCCTGGAGGGGTAACCCTGCGGAGAAGGAAAACAACGTCACAAGCAGCGATCCTTTGCGGTGGAATGAGGGCCACATTGGCAGATTTCAATGCGATGGCGCATTACCATTCAGTGTAAATCATCCTTTAAGGAATGATGAATACCGTGATTGCATTTGTTTTGGCAATACAAATACTGCAAACTATTCTAAAATCACTATAATCACTTAGCAAGCTAATTATAAGGAGATGAAATTGGAATCGCCATTAGGTTCTGATCTGGCAAGGTTGGTACGCATCTGGCGTGCTCTGATTGACCATCGCCTGAAACCTCTGGAACTCACACAGACGCACTGGGTTACGCTGCATAACATCCATCAGCTTCCGCCCGATCAGTCACAGATCCAACTGGCAAAAGCGATTGGTATTGAGCAGCCGTCTCTGGTGCGTACCCTTGACCAGCTGGAAGAGAAGGGACTCATCTCCCGACAAACCTGCGCCAGCGACCGTCGCGCCAAGCGGATCAAATTGACGGAAAAAGCGGCCCCGATTATCACTGAGATGGAAACCGTCATCAGTAAAACGCGAGGGGAGATCCTGGCCGGTATTTCCCCCGCTGAGCTGGAAATGCTGATCGGACTCATCGCCCGTCTTGAGCAAAACATCCACGATTTACAGTCGCGCGACTGACGTTGTTTACAGGCCTTGCTCGTGCAAGGCCTCTGTCATGATTTGAACACCACCACCCGGTTGCGGCCCGTCTCTTTTGCCTCGTACATGGCTTTATCCGCGCTCTCCACGCAGGTTTCAGCGCTGGTTTCCGGCGAGGTGGCGGTGAATACCCCCATACTGATGGTAATCGGTTCCGGAAGCTGCCCACCGCTGCTGGCCTTGTCAAACCCGCTCAACTTGAGGCGAATACGTTCGGCAACCTGATGCGCGACATCAGACGGTGTATTTGTCAGCATGAGCACAAACTCTTCGCCGCCGATCCGCGCCGCGATATCCTGCGGTCGCACCGAATCGGTCAACAGGTTTGAGACAAACTGTAAAACCTTATCCCCCTGCAAATGGCCGTAGCAGTCGTTAATGCGTTTAAAACGGTCAAGATCGCTCACGACCACCGACACCGGATGTGTCACCGTGGCCGTGTTTAGCGCGTGATTTAATGAATCATAGAAATAGCTGCGATTATAAAGACGGGTGAGGGGGTCGCGGATGGAATTTTGATAAGACTGCTGATATTTTACATGCGAGTCACGATACAAATTAAATACATCAGAAAGTAAGATGAAAATAATCATTAACGTAGCGACAGTTTCGAATAACCGTGCCCGGTACCATGAAATATCTTCAGCGTGTCCGCCTAACAATAGCATGAGCAGAGTGACGATATAACAGACACATAAAAAATTGCCGCCGACCCAAAACAAATTCCTCACGCGGGTAATGGCCAACAGGGTGATTAACGTTACTACCCACAGGACGATCAAAATGATATTGATCGCCTGGCTCCACAGAACCATAAACTGCCGGGTTTCATTATCAACCAGGTCCAGAGTGAGCAGGGTTGAATGGCTGGAATAGAACAATGCCAGCCCAAGCATACAGCCCGTAAAGAGCGAGGCGCCGACAACGATACCAACATGGGCGCTTCGTGAGAGCGCAGAATTGCGCAGGCTATACAGTAATGCTGCGACGATCATCAGCACCGCCATTAAAAAGTGGCGGAACATGTAGAAAATCATGGCGTCGTTATAGTTCGCTTCGTTGAACTGATAGAGATCAAGCCAGGCCGGGAAGCTGGCCAGTGTCCCCACCATCAGTAACGCCGAACCGGCAAAGGCCAGGGCAATGGGAACAAGATATAATCGCCTTCTGTCGCACCAGTATTTCATTGCCATAAAACAGGCAATAAACAGATGGAACACCAGAAGAAATATCGTCAGCGTAGGGAAAAACAAAGGTGAAAACGAAGGAACCCATTCAACAAGTTTTATAAAAAAACCTTGTAATACGGCAATGATAACAATGCACCCAAGCGCGAAGGCCACAAAGCGGTTCTTTACAAATCGACAGATCGCAAGCATAGAGAATTTAAAAATTAAAAAAGGAAAAAGAGATTGCGAAGAGTCTAAGCGAGGGAAATAAAAAATACTTTGCGCACGGACAAGAACAGGTGAAATGAATAATTCACCATGTGAATATATTGTGCCAATATATTATTGGAAATGATGATTTTGGTAAATGGATGCGGTCTGAAAGACCACATCCATCAGGATATTAACGCGGGGAGACGGTGACCTGGCTGCCGTTGCTTGCCAGAACAACACGCTGGCCAGCAGAGAAGCGGGTGTTACCCTGTTTCTGCACAACCATAATGGTGCTGCCATCGTCTTTACGGATTTCCAGCTCAACGCCCTGAGTTTTGTTCATCGCACCCTGAACGCCCTGACCCGCTACGCCGCCTGCAACTGCGCCCGCTGCGGTCGCCAGAGAACGTCCGGTGCCGCCGCCAATGGTATTACCCAGGAAACCGCCCAGCACAGCACCGCCGATTGCGCCCACCACGTTCGTGTCATCGCCACCCTGAATCTGAACAGGACGGGCATTAACGATAGTACCGTATGTCACGTTCTGTACCTGTTTAGCTTCAGAAGCACTATATACGTCGCCGGAGAGTGAACTGTCATTCACACAACCCGCCAGTGTTAAACCAATCAGCGAAACGCCCAGTACACGTAAAATCATTTGACTCTCCTGTTCACCAAAAAACGCCCGGTTGGGGCATCCGTTATGGCTAAATTATATGGCATTCCTGACCACAGTTCATATCTTTGCATCCCGAATAGATAAATTTTACCTGAACAGGGCTTAACGGGACATAAACAAACATCGCCTGTGCTACAGGTCTGAGATTGTTAAAAATTATTATCACCGCATAGCAAAGCCGCGTTATTTATGATGGAGTGTTTGCACTTAGCCCATGTAACGTAAGGAAAGCGCATGAAATCGGGTCGCTATATCGGTGTGATGTCTGGTACCAGTCTTGACGGTGTGGATGTCGTTCTGGCCGCCATTGATGAAAACATGGTGGCGCAGCAGGCAAGCCTGACCTGGCCAATTCCGGTCTCGTTAAAAGAAGAGATCCTGAACATTTGCCAGGGGCAACAGCTGACGCTTTCCCAACTGGGCCAACTGGATGTGCGTCTGGGGGCGCTGTTTGCTGATGCGGTACTGGCCCTGATGCAGCAGGAAAGACTCCACCCGCAGGATATCGTGGCAATAGGTTGCCATGGGCAGACCGTCTGGCATGAACCTGTCGGGGAGGCGCCGCACACGATGCAAATTGGCGATAACAACCAGATTGTGGCAAAAACCGGCGTGACGGTGGTGGGTGATTTCCGTCGTCGCGATATGGCCCTCGGCGGGCAGGGGGCGCCGCTGGTTCCGGCATTTCATCAGGCGCTGCTGGCGCACCCGGTAGAGCGCAGGATGGTCCTGAACATCGGCGGGATCGCCAACCTGTCAATGCTTATTCCCGGGCAACCCGTGCGGGGGTACGATACCGGACCCGGTAATATGCTGATGGATGCCTGGATCTGGCGTCAGAGCGGTAAAGCCTATGACAAAGACGCGCAGTGGGCCAGCCAGGGGAAAGTGATCCTTCCCTTGCTGCAAACCCTGTTAAGCGATCCTTTCTTTGCTCTGCCTGCGCCGAAAAGCACGGGGCGGGAATATTTCAACTACGGCTGGCTTGAACGTCAGCTGACGCGCTTCCCCGGCCTTGCGCCTCAGGATGTGCAGGCTACGCTGACGGAGCTCACCGCGGTGTCGATTTCTGAACAGGTGTTGCTGAGCGGCGGGTGTGAGCGCTTGCTGGTATGCGGAGGCGGAAGCCGCAACCCGCTGGTGATGGCACGCCTCGCCGCCTTGCTGCCGGGCACCGAAGTCACGACCACTGATGAAGCCGGGATCAGCGGAGACGATATGGAAGCGCTGGCCTTCGCCTGGCTCGCCTGGCGTACGGTTGCCGGTCTGCCGGGGAATTTACCCTCCGTAACCGGTGCGCGGGAGGCGAGCGTCCTCGGGGCCATTTTCCCCGCAAACCCGCGCCATAATCAGAGTTAACTGAAATTCAGCGGGAGGCGTAACCCGTAAAATAGGGAAAAACAGGAGGGCGGTTAGGCCCTCCAGGACCAGGATAGTCTTCGGAATCTGCCCATGAAAAAACTTCTTCTCATTGCTGTATCTTTTCTTATGACCGGATGCAGCGTCTATAACCAGTTCGTTGAGCGTATGCAAACCGATACGCTGGAATATCGTTGTGATGAAAAACCGCTGACGGTGAAGCTGAACAACCCGCGTCAGGAAGCCAGCTTTGTTTATGACAATAAGTTGTTGACGCTGAAGCAGGGAATGTCGGCCTCCGGTGCGCGCTACTCAGACGGGATCTACGTCTTCTGGTCGAAAGGCGACAGCGCCACCGTCTACAAGCGTGACCGCATTGTGCTGAACAATTGTCAGCTTGAAAATCCGAAGCGTTGAGATTTTTGAAGGGGGCGCGCACAATAGCGCCACCCAATCTCACTTTCAGCTAACGCCATGTCAGATAACGACGAACTACAGCAAATTGCGCATCTGCGCCGTGAATACACCAAAGGCGGTTTGCGCCGCCAGGATCTTCCCGCCGAACCGCTGGTGCTTTTTGAACGCTGGCTGAAGCAGGCCTGCGAAGCGAAACTGGCCGACCCGACGGCGATGGTCGTTGCCACGGTTGATGAAAACGGTCAGCCGTATCAACGCATCGTTCTTCTCAAGCATTATGACGAGAAAGGGCTGGTGTTCTACACCAACCTTGGCAGTCGTAAAGCGCATCACCTTGAAAATAATTCGCGTATTAGCCTGCTCTTCCCGTGGCATATGCTGGAGCGCCAGGTGATGGTCACCGGCAAGGCGGAGCGCCTCTCTACGCTCGAAGTGGTAAAATATTTCCACAGCCGCCCGCGCGACAGTCAGATCGGCGCCTGGGTCTCTAAACAGTCCAGCCGAATCTCAGCCCGCGGCGTGCTGGAGAGTAAATTCCTCGAACTCAAACAGAAGTTTCAGCAGGGTGAAGTACCGCTGCCGAGTTTCTGGGGCGGGTTCCGCATCCCCATTGAACAGATAGAGTTCTGGCAGGGCGGTGAACACCGCCTGCACGACCGCTTTTTATACCAGCGCGACAACGGTGGCTGGAAAATCGACAGACTGGCCCCGTAATCCCCAAAATTTGTTGATTTAAGCGCTAGCGCACACCGCGCTGGCGCTTTATTCTATGGTCCTTTCGCATCAGGCGAAAAGTCGTGTACCGGCAAAGGTGCAGTCGTTTATACATGGAGAATTTGATGGCAAGCAGTAACTTGATTAAACAATTGCAAGAGCGGGGCCTCGTGGCCCAGGTGACGGACGAGGAAGCGTTAGCAGAGCGACTGGCGCAAGGCCCGATCGCGCTCTATTGCGGCTTCGATCCCACCGCTGACAGCTTGCATTTGGGGCATCTTGTTCCATTGTTATGCCTGAAACGCTTCCAGATGGCCGGCCATAAGCCTGTCGCACTGGTTGGCGGCGCGACCGGTCTGATTGGCGACCCAAGTTTCAAAGCCGCTGAGCGTAAGCTGAATACCGAAGACACCGTGCAGGAGTGGGTGGATAAGATCCGGAAACAGGTTGCACCGTTCCTGGATTTCGACTGCGGTGATAACTCTGCGATTGCGGCGAACAACTACGACTGGTTTGGTGGCATGAACGTGCTGACGTTCCTGCGTGACATCGGCAAACACTTCTCTGTTAACCAGATGATTAACAAAGAAGCAGTGAAGCAGCGTCTTAACCGTGACGATCAGGGTATCTCTTTCACCGAGTTCTCCTACAACCTGTTGCAGGGGTATGACTTCGCCTGCCTGAACAAGCTGCACGGCGTCTCTCTGCAAATTGGCGGTTCCGACCAGTGGGGTAACATCACCTCCGGTATCGATCTGACCCGTCGCCTTCACCAGAATCAGGTGTTTGGTCTGACCGTGCCGTTGATCACCAAAGCCGACGGTACCAAGTTCGGTAAGACCGAAGGCGGCGCGGTATGGCTGGATCCGAAGAAAACCAGCCCGTACAAGTTCTACCAGTTCTGGATCAACACGGCGGATGCCGACGTTTATCGCTTCCTGAAGTTCTTCACCTTTATGGATATCGAAGAAATCAATGCGCTGGAAGAAGAAGACAAGAACAGCGGTAAAGCACCACGCGCCCAGTACGTGCTGGCGGACGAAGTGACCAAACTGGTTCACGGCGAAGAAGGTCTGGCGGCGGCGAAGCGCATTACGGCGAGCCTGTTCAACGGAACCCTGAGCGATTTAAGCGAAGCGGATTTCGAACAGCTGGCGCAGGATGGCGTGCCGATGGTAGAGATGGAAAAAGGCGCAGATCTGATGCAGGCGCTGGTGGACTCCGAGCTCCAGCCGTCTCGCGGTCAGGCGCGTAAAACCATCGCCTCTAACGCCATCACCATTAATGGCGAAAAACAGGCCGATCCGGAATACACCTTTACCGAGAACGACCGTCTCTATGGTCGCTACACGCTGCTGCGTCGCGGTAAGAAAAATTACTGCCTGGTCTGCTGGAAGTAATTAAAAGTATGCAGGGGCGTGGGAAACCACGCCCCTTTTGTTTTGACAGGGTTTGGTAAGTAAAACATGAAGAACATCCTCGCCATTCAGTCCCACGTTGTGTTTGGACATGCTGGCAACAGCGCTGCGGAATTCCCGATGCGCCGCCTCGGCGTTAACGTCTGGCCCCTCAATACCGTCCAGTTTTCGAATCACACCCAGTACGGTAAATGGACCGGCTGCGTGATGCCGCCGTCGCATCTGACGGAAATCGTTCAGGGGATTGCGGATATCGACCAGCTCAAACGCTGCGATGCCGTACTGAGCGGCTATCTGGGTTCGGCGGAGCAGGGGGAACATATCCTCGGCATTGTGCGCCAGGTGAAAGCGGCAAACCCCGCGGCGAAATATTTCTGCGATCCGGTGATGGGACATCCGGAAAAAGGCTGCATTGTAGCGCCGGGCGTTGCGGAGTTTCATGTCCGCCATGCATTGCCCGCCAGCGATATTATTGCCCCCAACCTGATTGAACTTGAGATCCTGTGCGAGCATCCGGTCAACAGCGTAGAAGAGGCGGTAAGCGCCTCTCGCGAGCTGATCGCACAGGGGCCAGAGATTGTGCTGGTGAAACACCTGGCACGCGCAGGGTTGAGCCAGGACCGTTTTGAGATGCTGCTGGTGACGAAGGATGAAGCCTGGCATATCAGTCGACCGCTGGTGGATTTCGGTACACGTCAGCCTGTCGGGGTCGGGGATGTGACCAGCGGTTTGCTGCTGGTGAAGCTATTGCAGGGTGCGAGCCTGCGCGATGCGCTGGAGCACGTCACCGCAGCCGTTTATGAAATCATGATTGCGACGAAGACGATGCAGGAATATGAGCTCCAGGTCGTCGCGGCGCAGGATCGTATCGCGAAGCCGGAGCACTATTTCAGCGCAACGCAGCTTTAGACACCGCCCGGCGGCGCTGCGCTTGCACGGGCCTACGGAATTGGTAGGCCGGGTAAGCGTCAGCGCCACCCGGCAACCCAGGCCTTCGGTTAATTCAACCCTTCCGCTTTCAGCGCCGCCGCCACCGCAGGACGCTCCGCCACGCGCGTCATATACGACGCGACATGGTCTAACCCTTCCATGTTCAGCTTAACCGCGCGCGCCCAGCGCAGAACGGTAAACAGATAAGCATCGGCGATGGTGAAACGCGAGCCACAGATCCACTGGTCGTCTTTCAGCGCGTCGTTAACGTACTGCAACTTTTTCTCCAGCAGCGCGCGCACGGTAGGTTTGTACTCTTCCGGCGTGTCCGGGCGGAACAGGGGCGTAAATCCTTTGTGCAGTTCGGTGGCAATATAGTTCAGCCACTCCAGCGTCTTATAACGTGCAATGCTGCCGGTGGGGGCAAGGAGCTGACGATCCGGTACGTTGTCCGCCAGGAATTGCATAATCGCCACCCCTTCGGTCAGCAGGGTGCCATCATCCAGCAGCAGGGCCGGAACCTGGCCTTTTGGGTTAATCGCAAAAAAGTCATCCCCGTTTTCCAGGCGCTTTTTCATCAGGTCAACGCCGTCCAGCGTGAAATCTTTACCGCTCTCGCGAAGCGTAATATGGGAAGCAAGAGAGCAGGCGCCCGGTTTATAGAACAGTTTCATCGGTAACTCCTTTTTGCTGAGGTTCCAGCTATGTTAGTGCGCGTTCAGATAAAAAAAAAGCCGCTAATCAATTAGCGGCTTCTGTTCAGTCGTTTCCCGATGACATCACGCGTTCGCGGTTTTGATCGCTTTAGCGGATTTGTCGTCGTCCTGCGTCATACGATTCAGTTTAGGTGCGGTCAGCAGCATCAGCACGGCAATCACGGCGGTCGCGATACCAATTTGCATGAACACGGTGCCGTAGACATTCAGGGAAACCAGCGGGTCGGTAACGTTGTCTGGTACCGCCATCAGGTTCGCAATCTTACCTGCGATGATGGCTGCGCCAGCGGTCGTCAGGAACCAGCTACCCATGATGAAGCCCATCAGACGCTGAGGGACCAGCTGCGCAACCATCGCCAGGCCCAGACCGGAGATCATCAGTTCACCGATGGATTGCAGCGCATAGCTCAGGATCAGCCAGTTAACAGACACGATACCCGCGTCGGTTGCGAATTTCGTCCCCAGCGGCAGCACCAGGAATGCGCCAGAGCACAGCACCATACCGATAGCGAACTTGTGCGGCATAGGCAGACGGTCGCCCATCTTGTTATAGATAGCGGCCAGAATCGGGCTACCAATCATGATCCAGAACGGGTTCAGGGCCTGATACTGCTCCGGCTCGAACGCGATACCGAGGATGGAGTGCTCAACGTTGCGGATAGCGAAGAAGTTCAGAGACGTTGGCATCTGGCTGTACAGAACGAAGAAGATGATCGCTTCCAGCATCAGGATGAACGCCACAATCATCTTACGACGTGCCGCACCCTGCATCGCGAAGGCTTCTTTCGCGAAGATAATCACGATACCCAGCGCAACCACGCCCAGTACGGCACGTGCAACGCCCTGGTTGTGCAGCAGCCAGGTGGCGACAGCGGCCAGGATCACGATGCCGACGATGGTTGACAGCAGTTTGCCCATGTGCACGGGTTCGAAGTCTGGTTTTGAACCGTAGTCTTTAACCCAGCTACGGCAGAACAGGAAGTTCACAACGGTGATCAGCATACCCACGAAGCTCAGCGCAAACGCTACGCTCCAGCCGAATTTTGCGGCCAGCCATGGGGTTGCCAGCATAGAGAAGAAGGAACCGATGTTGATGGACATGTAGTACATGGTAAATGCACCGTCCAGACGTGGGTCATCTTTGCTGTAGCAGGTAGAGAGCAGGGAAGACGGGTTCGCCTTGAAGAGGCCGTTACCTACCGCGATGGTAGCCATACCCATGTAAACCACACCTGCATCGTGCCCGGACCAGGCAACCAGCCCATAGCCAATCGCCAGAACAACGGCGCCCAGCATAATGACACGTTTAGTACCGAGAACTTTATCGCCTAACCAGCCGCCGATAGCTACCAGGCCATACACCAGGGCGCTGAAGGAAGAGAACAGCGTGATGGAATCGGCTTCAGACATACCCAGCTGTTTAACCAGGTAAACCGCCATGATCCCTTGCAGGCCGTAGTAGCCAAAACGTTCCCATAATTCGATAGAGAAAATGAGATAGAACGCTTTAGGCTGTTTGAAAGCGTTAAGACTTACGCTCTCATCTGTTGGTTTATTGTTTGCAGTAGACACATATACCTCTTTTTTTACATCCCATATTAACGGGGGTGTTCATAGCGTGATGACCGTAGTCCATCCGCTTTATAGTTATATTGGGAGGGGAAACGGCGGGTAATGTTCACTATCCAGCCCCATCTGGCAATACGTTTGTAATAATCTGTTACATATAACTCTGGCGGTATAATCATCGGGTCATGCAAATGTTATACAGCGTTAAATCTCATCCGTTCAAAATTGATGGTTTTTTTCACTGTAAACGACCCTGTTCAACGGCTGTATGGCGATATGTTCTGCTATTTTGGGTGATTGGCAGTGATATAGCCCATATTCTGAAAAATGACTGGTCTTATGTGCGGTGTGGAATCGATGAAATCTTGTCTGACAAAGGGGTTGGGCGGGTTTTAACAACAAAAATCCAACATCAGGTTATCAGAGTGATCGCGATCACAGATGTATAGAAATTTTTGGTGATGAAAAAACTATTAACCTGTTTGAGTGTTAAATGACCGAAGAATCGACAAAGCGTAAAGGAGAAAGAGAGGGCAATTTATGGTCAATCGGGAAGATATCAGAGCCCTTGTTAATATTAAGGGCTTGAACAGGTAAGAAGTTAGGTGGTTTACGCTCAGGGATAGACTTTTTCTTTGTATTCGCAGAGATCTTCGATAATGCAGGAACCGCAGCGTGGCTTACGGGCAATACAGGTATACCGTCCGTGCAGGATCAGCCAGTGGTGGCAGTCCACCTTAAATTCCGCCGGGACCACTTTTAACAGTTTCTCTTCCACCTCTTCCACGTTTTTACCCGGCGCGAACCGGGTGCGGTTAGAGACGCGAAAGATATGGGTATCCACGGCGATGGTCGGCCAGCCAAACGCCGTGTTCAGCACCACATTTGCCGTTTTACGCCCGACGCCCGGCAACGCTTCCAGCGCAGCGCGGTCTTCCGGGACTTCACCGCCGTGCTGCTCCAGCAGGATCCGGCAGGTCTTAATGACGTTTTCGGCCTTGCTGTTAAACAGGCCAATGGTCTTGATATAGGATTTCACACCCTCAACGCCCAGCTCCAGCATGGCCTGCGGCGTATTGGCGACAGGGTAGAGCAGGGCCGTGGCTTTGTTGACGCTCACGTCCGTCGCCTGCGCAGAGAGCAGCACCGCGATCAACAGTTCAAACGGCGAGTTAAAGTTCAGCTCAGTCGTAGGATGAGGATTCTCATCGCGCAGGCGCGTCAGGATCGCAATGCGTTTCTCTTTATTCATACTGCTTTCTCGGGGATCCCTTCCTGTATGCTGCGCTCAGCGGCGCGGCGTTTACGTTTTTCATCAATCAGGTATTTTAACGCCAGTATCATCCCAAGGCCAATGAAGGCGCCAGGCGGCAGCATGGCCAGCAGGAACGGCGTGTCCGTATGGAACACCTCAATACGCAGCGACTTCGCCCAGCCGCCAAGCAGCGCGTCCGCACCGTCGAAAAGCGTACCGTTGCCCAAAATTTCACGCAGAGAGCCGAGGACGAACATGGCGGCAGTCGCGCCCATGCCGATGGAAAACCCATCCAGCGCGGAAATAGCCGGATTGTTTTTCACCGCGAAGGCTTCAGCGCGGCCTACGACAATACAGTTAGTCACGATAAGCGGAATGAAGATCCCGAGCGACTGGTACAGGCCAAATGCGTAGGCGTTAATCAGCATTTGCACGACGCTGACCACCGACGCAATGATCATGACATAGATCGGAATACGGATTTCCGACGGCGTCCAGCGGCGCAAAACAGAAATGGAAAAGTTAGTCAGGGTCAGCACCAGCGTGGTCGCCAGCCCCAGCCCGAGCGCGTTGGTGGCGGTAGACGTCACCGCCAGCAGCGGACACAGCCCCAGCAGCTGTACCAGCGCGGAGTTGTTCTTCCAGAGACCCTGGACGATAACCTCTTTAACCTGGCTCATGGTCACTCCTCACAGGTGGAAAGATGATTGATCTGCGCGGGCAGCGTTTCGGCATACAGCCCGGCGCGCTTGACGGCGTTGACCACCGCGCGCGGGGTAATCGTGGCGCCGGTGAACTGGTCAAACTCGCCGCCATCTTTTTTCACCGCGAAAGCAGGATCGTCTTCGCCGTGAATCATCTTCCCGGCGAAGTGTAAGATCCAGTCGCTTAAGCGGGTTTCAATTTTGTCGCCAAGGCCCGGCGTTTCGTGATGTTCCGTCACGCGCGTACCCAGCACGGTGCCGGAAAAATCGCTGCCCACTAGCAACTGAATCGCACCGGAGTAACCGTCCGGCGCGGTGGCTTCCATGACGGCACCCACGGGATTATCGACCTTGCGGGCAATATAAACGCGATGGGGTCCTTTACCGAGCTGCGGAGCCTGCACGACAAAGCAGCTTTTTTGCAGGTCATTATCGTAGAGGTCGGATGGGATCACCTGATCGAACAGCGCTTTTTGCTGCTTCATTGCCTGCTCTGCAATGGTGGTTTTCGTCAGTTCATTTACCAGCGCGGTCAGCCCGGTGAGGGCGGCGGCGAAGATCGCCAGCGTGACGCCGTGTTTTTGCATTGTCTTTAGCATGGCGTGACCCTTAGCGATGACCGTACACGCGGGGACGCGTGTAGTAGTCGATGAGCGGAACGGTGATGTTAGCCAGCAGCACGGCAAATGCCACGCCGTCCGGATAACCGCCAAAGCTGCGAATAAGCCAGACCAGCAAGCCCGCCAGCGCGCCGAAAATCAGACGACCACGGTTGGTGGTAGACGCGGTGACCGGATCGGTCAGAATAAAGAATGCCCCGAGCATGGTCGCGCCGGAGAGCAGATGGAGCTGCGGGCTGGCCAGCGACTCAGGTGAGATCACCCAGCCGAGCGTCGAGCAGACGGCCAGCGTCACCAGGAAGCTCACCGGAATATGCCAGCGGATTGCCTTCTGTTGCAGCAGGAACGCGCCGCCCAACAGATAGGCCAGATTGACCCACTGCCAGCCAGCACCCGCCAGTACGCCGCTGTAAATAGACGATTTCATCACCTGCTCCACGCTGTGTCCGGCACGCAGGGAGGTTTTGAAGGTATCGAGCGGGGTGGCCTGGCTGATGCCGTCCACGCCCATGCGAAGCGCGTTCATATCCGCGCCCAGCGCGGTGTGGCCGGTAAAGATAACGTGCAGGGCATCCATAAAGCCGGGCACCGTGGCGGCGATTTCATGCGGCGGCAGCCAGCTGGTCATCTGTACCGGGAAGGAGATCAGCAGCACCACGTAGCCAATCATCGCCGGGTTAAACGGGTTATGGCCAAGTCCGCCGTACAGCTGCTTGGCGATGATCACCGCAAACACCGTTCCCAATACCACCATCCACCACGGGGCAAACGGGGGAATGCTGATGGCCAGCAACAGGCCAGTCAACAGGGCGGAGTTATCGCTCAGGATGCGAGTCACTTCCATTTTGCGCAGCTTCAGGATCGCGGCTTCTGCTGCGACGGCACTGGCGCAACCCAGAACTAACTGGAAAAGCGTACCCCAGCCGAAAAACCAACACTGTACGGCAATACCTGGCAGCGCGGCCAGGCACACCAGCATCATAATACGCGATGTCTGGCGCTGGTTATGGGTGTAAGGGGAACTTGCAATTCTGAAAACCATTTAATCCTCGTTAACGGCTTGCTGCGCGGCTTTCTTTGCCTGAACGCGCGCAATCGCGGCGGCGACTGCGGCTTTGCGTGGATCGTCATTAGCGGCCGCAGGCAGTTCGTCCTGCTGTGCCGCTTTTCGTGCTTTGGCACGGGCGATGGCCGCTTCAACGGCGGCTTTACGCGGGTCGACAGGCGTTTCACTCTCTTCGGCAGGCTGAACTTGTGCCGCTTTACGTGCTTTGGCGCGGGCGATAGCGGCTTCAACGGCCGCCTTGCGTGGATCCGTCGCTTCCTGTTCAACCACCACTGTCTGCTGACCGGCTTTACGGGCTTTTGCCCTGGCGATAGCCGCTTCCACCGCCGCTTTACGTGGGTCGATATCGGCTTCCGGTTTGGCGTTTTGCGCTTTCTCCGCCTGACGCGCGCGTGCTTCGGCTTTCCGCGCTTCGCGGGCCGCAATCGCTTCGCTGTTGTCCGGTCTTTCTCCCGGAGCGATCACAACCGTCTGGGCGGCGGTGGCTTTCTTCTCGCGCACGCGGGCCAGGGCTGCGTTAATGGCATCCTGATCTTTCGCCGCAGGCTGCACGGCAGCCTGCTTATGGCGTTCCTGACGGGCTTGTTTCTCGCGCTCCAGTCGCGCCTGGCGCGCTTCAAAACGGGCCTTCGCTTCAGCGGCACGTTTTTCTTCCATGGAGATGGCGTAGATTTCGGCTTTCTCCTGACGGAAATACTGCACCAGCGGAATATTGCTGGGGCAGACCCAGGCGCAGGCACCGCATTCAATACAGTCAGCCAGGTTATGCGCCTGGGCTTTATCGTGCAGCTGGCCTTTGCTGTACCAGTACAACTGCTGCGGCAGTAAATCTGCCGGGCACGCGTCCGCACAGGCGCTACAGCGTATGCAGCCTTTCTCTTCCTGCGTTTCGCCCATCTCCGTTGCGGAAGGGGCGAGCAGGCAGTTGGTAATCTTCACCACCGGCACATCCAGCCACGGCAGGGTAAAGCCCATCAGCGGGCCGCCCATAATGACCAGTTGATCGCTACCCGGGCAGAAGCCAGCCTGTTCCAGCAGATGACGCACTGGCGTACCCAGACGCGCCCAGACGTTGCCGGGACGGGAGACGGACTCGCCGGTCAGCGTGACGACGCGCTCGGTCAATGGCTCGCCATCAATCACCGCACGTTTCACCGCGTAGGCGGTTCCCACGTTTTGCATCAGCACGCCGATGTCGGACGAACGGCCCCCGTGGGGGACCTGTTTGCCGGTCAGGATCTGCGTCAGCTGTTTTGCCCCGCCGGACGGGTATTTGGTCGGGATCACGCGCAGGGCGATATCGTGGCTGTCCGCCAGTACCGCACGCAGCATCGAAATGGCCTGCGGTTTATTGTCCTCAATACCGATCAGCACTTCGCGGGGTTGCAGAATATGCGCAAGAATGCGAATCCCTTCCACCACCTGCGCGGCACAGTCCTGCATCAGACGGTCATCGGCGGTGATGTACGGTTCGCACTCGGCGGCGTTGATAATCAGCGTGTCGATTTTATCGCCGCCGCCGTGAAGCTTAGCGCCGGTCGGGAAGCCTGCGCCCCCCAGACCCGCCACGCCGAACTGATGAATGCGTTCAATCAGCGCTTCACGGCTGTGGGAACGGTAGTCGCTCCAGCCGTCACGCTCGATCCAGCGGTCTTCACCATCGGCTTCTATGATCACGCTCAGCTCAGACAACGCCGACGGATGGGCAACGGTATGGGGGGCAACAGCCACCACCTTACCGGAAGTCGGGGCATGTATCGGCAGCATCCGTCCGCGACCAAAGGTCAGCGGCTGGCCGCGAAGAACGCTATCGCCTTCTTTCACGCACAGTTCGCCTTCCGCGCCGATATGCTGTTTAAGGGGCATAACGTAACGGGTCGCCAGTGGGATCTGGCGCAGCGGTGTGCCGTTAGACTGCGATTTCATCTCAGGCGGATGAATGCCGCCGTCGAAATCCCAGATCTTCTCTTTTCTGAAGGCAGAAAATAACTTAAGCATGTTGTTCCACAGGAATATTGCGAACCGGAATGGCCTGAAGGTCCCATTTCCAGTTTTCGGTAGTCGTTTCAACCGGGCGTAGTTCTATACACTGCGTCGGGCAGGGTGCCACGCAGAGATTACAGCCGGTGCACAGATCCGCCACAACGGTGTGCATCGCGCGCGTTGCGCCCACAATGGCGTCAACAGGACACGCCTGAATACATTTGGTGCAGCCAATGCAGTTGGCTTCGTCGATAACAGCAAGGGCACGAACGGGCTCCTGGGCCTGTTCATCGCCGTCGACAGGCTGGGGATCGACGTTCAGCAGGGCAGCTATTTTAAGCATGACCGCTTCGCCACCCGGTGCGCAGCGGTTGATCTTTTCTCCCTGCACGCCCACCGCCTCAGCGTAAGGGCGGCAGCCTGGGTAGCCGCACTGCCCGCACTGGCTCTGGGGTAAAAGTTCATCAATTTTTTCAACAACCGGATCGTCCTCCACCGCAAACCGGCGGGAGGCATAACCCAGAATGATGCCAAAGACGAGTCCCAGTACGCTGATGGACGCGATGGCAATCCAGATAGCACTCATTACAACTTCACCAGACCACTAAAGCCCATAAAGGCCAGAGACATTAAACCTGCGGTCACCAGAGCGATGGCGTTACCGCGAAACGGCGCGGGAATATCCGCCGCGGCCAGACGCTCGCGAATCGAGGCGAACAGGACCATAACAAAAGAGAAACCGACCGCGGCGGAAAAACCGTACAGCGCCGATTGCAGGAAGTTATGCCCGAGGTTGATATTCAGTAGCGCCACGCCCAGCACCGCACAGTTGGTGGTGATGAGGGGCAGAAAAATACCCAACAGGCGATACAGGGCAGGGCTGGTTTTACGCACCACCATTTCGGTAAATTGCACCACAACCGCAATGACCAGAATAAAGGCCAGGGTGCGCAGGTAGAGCATGTCGAGCGGGATCAGGATCCAGGTATCAATCAGCCATGCGCAAATGGAGGCCATCGTCATCACGAAGGTGGTGGCCAGCCCCATGCCCATTGCCGTCTCCAGCTTTTTGGAGACGCCCATGAACGGGCACAGGCCAAGGAACTTCACCAGTACGAAGTTATTAACCAGCACAGTTCCGACGAAGAGCAGTAAGTAATCGGTCATTATTTAGCCTGAAATAAAATAGCCGCCTATTATCGGATAAACGACAACAGGCCACAACAGGTTAACTGTAAGGTTATTACGGGTTAACAAAGGTCTTCTTAACGCGCGTCGAGCGCTTGAAATAAGGGACCAGAAGCGCCGTCGCCAGTAGCGGGAACAGTAACTGGCGAACCGCCAGCGCGTCAGACACTGGCGAGAAAGCGAATGCTTTGACGGCCAGCAGCACGGAGACCAGCAGCCAGATAATGTAATGTTTCGGCACGCTTTTGCGGCGTTTGAAGAAGGCGATAGTCAGCCACAGCGTGTAGTACCACATCGCGATCGCGAAAACGAACGACACAAACCACGTCGCAATATTAAGCGCACTCTGGGACATCAGTGTCTGGATAGCATGAGGCGTAACCAGTGCGGTGGTGTAAAGCAACAGCGCCAGCGAAGCGCTTAATAATGCCACCAGCAGCCATGCCAGCGGGGCGATTAACCAGCCCCCAATTCTCTCTCCAGGCAATGCGGTCATACGCTCTCCCATAGTCTGCGCGAAATGTTATACAGAAATTTGCAGGGCGGAGAGTATATAACATTTCACGCCGAAGGCTACTTTCTTATACAACGTAACGCCATACTGATTTAGGCACTTCCCCCACATTGAACAGACGACCGCCAGAGACCAGTTCGGCGCGACGATGGTCAGCAGCGCGGTACATATTGATGATGTCCTGATTATCCGACAGCGTGTAGTTCAGATGGTCAAACAGTTTTTCCAGGCTTTCAAGGGAATTGATCTTGCGAAATTTTAATAAATAGTCCTGAACTGTCATATTAATAAGTTTCCATATAAAAGGGTAATACCCATAAAGGTAATGCGTTCGAATAATAAACGGATTAATAAAGACGTAAACTGTCCACTCGGGTAACGCGACGAAATTAGGAGTTTTCTTTGCGAAGAATCAGGCACCAGCAGATGCCTGGAAGAGAAGGGTAACCCCGTTCATTACGGCTGGCAATACGTACCATGACGTAATGTGTCACGCTTTATGACGCTACGGCTTACTTTTGTTGTGCGACAGTAACAGGCTCCGGCGGCTGGTAGTTATCGATATGGCTGGCAATACCGAGCAACACGACTGAAACCCCAAGGACAATCCATCCCGCTAATTCAATGATTCGATTAATTATTAACGACATAATTTGTGTTTGTAATTTATCCATAAATACAGATTACAAATGTTACAGCGCCCTTTTCGCCAGAGCAAGCGCTTTGGGAACGATTCCCCGGCCCCTATACACACTTTAATGCGAGGTAACAAAAAACGCTGTCGTGAGATGCTATTTTAACTCACAGGGCACATTATTAATGTGTGCGTTAAGCACAAGGCCAGTGATAAATAAGCGCACAGCGAGGGGGCACACGATGAGTGAAAACATCCGCGTCGGTCTTATTGGCTACGGGTACGCAAGCAAAACCTTCCATGCACCGCTGGTTGCCGGTACGCCGGGAATGGAACTGGCGGCTATCACAAGCAGCGATGAGACTAAGGTCCGCGCCGACTGGCCAGCCGTGCCGGTGGTAACGGAGCCTAAGCATCTGTTTAACGATCCTAATATTGACCTTATTATCATTCCTACCCCTAACGACACGCATTTCCCCCTGGCGAAAGCGGCGCTGGAGGCAGGGAAACATGTTGTTGTCGATAAGCCCTTCACCGTGACGTTGTCACAGGCGCGCGAGCTGGATGCGCTGGCGCGAAGTCTGGGTCGGTTATTATCGGTCTTTCACAATCGGCGCTGGGACAGCGATTTCCTGACGGTTAAGGCGCTGATAAACGAAGGTACGCTCGGCGAAATTGCCTTTTTTGAGTCGCATTTCGATCGTTATCGTCCGCAGGTGCGAGATCGCTGGCGCGAGCAGGCGGGACCGGGTAGCGGCATCTGGTATGACTTAGCGCCGCATCTTCTCGATCAGGCCGTTCATCTGTTTGGTCTGCCCGTGAGCATGACGGTCGATTTAGCGCAGCTCAGGCCGGGGGCGCAGACCACCGACTATTTCCATGCCATTTTGAGTTATCCGCAGCGGCGCATTGTGCTGCACGGGACAATGCTTGCGGCGGCGGAATCGGCCCGCTATATCATTCACGGGGCGCGCGGCAGCTATGTGAAGTTCGGCCTGGATCCGCAGGAAGAGCGCCTCAAAAATGGCGAACGCTTACCGCAGGAGGACTGGGGCTACGACATGCGGGACGGGGTGGTGACGCGTGCGGAGGGGGAGGCGCTGGTTGAAGAGACGGTGTTGACCCTGCCGGGGAACTATCCGGCGTATTACGCCGCCATTCGTGACGCGCTAAACGGTTCAGGTGAAAATCCGGTTCCCGCAAGCCAGGCAATCCAGATTATGGAGCTCATTGAGCTCGGGATCGAATCTGCCAAACATCGCGCAACGCTCTGTCTGGCATAAGTACCAAACGCTTTCGTAGGCCGGGTAAGCGCAGCGCCACCCGGCAGTAAAGAGGACTACTGAGCAACTTTATTGCGCAGCGCCTGTTTCTCTTCAGGCGTCAGGAAGGCGATCTCCAGCCCGTTGATTTGCGCCTGACGGATCTGCTCGCGGCTCAGCCCGGCCTGCGGTGCGGCGATGTTGTATTCGTGAATAATATCCACGCCCTGAACCGCCGGATCGTCCGTGTTCAGGGAAGCCAGCACCCCGTGTTCAAGGAAGGTTTTCAGCGGGTGTTGCGCCAGCGACGCCACTGTACTGGTCTGAATATTGGAGGTCAGGCAGGATTCGATCCCAATACGTTGCTCGGCGAGGAAATCCATCAGCGCGCGATCTTCAATGGCTTTCACGCCGTGACCAATACGTTCCGCACCCAGCTCACGAATGGCCTGCCAGATGCTTTCCGGCCCAGCGGCTTCCCCCGCATGAACGGTAATATGCCATCCTGCATCACGTGCGCGGTTGAAATGAGACAGGAACAGGCTGCCCGGGAAGCCCAGCTCGTCACCGGCCAGGTCAATGGCGGTGATCTGGTCGCGATGCGCCAGTAATGCTTCCAGCTCCTGAAGACAGGCCGCTTCACCGAAGGTACGGCTCATAATGCCGATCAAACGCGCCTGAACGTCAAAGGTTTTGCAGCCTTCACGCACGCCTTCAATGACCGCTTCAACCACGCCCGCTACGGGGAGATTGTGGGTCATCGCCATATAGCCCGGGGAGAAACGCAGTTCGACATAGTGCAGGCCGTTGCGCGCGGCATCTTCGATGTTTTCAAAGGCGACACGGCGACAGGCATCCACCGAGGCCAGCATCTTCACGCCCCAGTCGAGCTTGCTCAGAAAACTCACCAGATCCGGTTCGTTCGACGTGACCTGAACATGGGGGATCAGGGTTTCAAGCGTTTCGGCAGGGAGGGTTAAATTGAACTGGCGGCCAAGATCGAGAATGGTTTGGGCACGAATGTTTCCGTCGAGGTGGCGGTGAATATCAGTTAAAGGCAGGCGTGTATCAATCATGGTCGCACTCTTTGCTGGTTAAAGTGCGCCATATTATAAAAACAAAACGGGGTAAAAAGCTATTTGCGCAAGGGAATATTCCGTTGCGCAAATAATTTACAGCAGCGTGTTGATGCCAGCGATAAGGCGTTGAACGCCCTGTTCAAGTTTACTAAGCGGACAGCCAGCGTTCAGACGCACATAGCCTTTACCTTCATCCCCATAGGTATATCCCGGCATGATGGCCACTTTTTGCTGTTCAATCAGCACGTTTTGCAGCGTCTTGTCATCTATACCGAGTGGGCTAAGATCGATCCACGCCAGATAGGTGGCCTCGGGCGGTTGCCAGTTGAGTGTCGGAAAAGCACTGTTTAATTCGCGAGCAACAAACCGCAGATTCTCTTCGAGATAGGTCCGCAGCGCGTCCAGCCAGGGTTCGCCCTGCCGGTAAGCAGCAATGTGCGCGGTCAGCGCCAGCACGGAAGGGGAAGAGAGTCCGTCCCGACCTTTTAATGCATTCAGATAGGCGTTACGGCTGGCGTCATCGGCGATAAGCCCCCAGGCGCCCGTCAGCGCCGGAATGTTGAAGCTTTTGGAACCCGAGGTCAGCAGCGCCCATTTACCGCGCGCAACCTCATTCCACGGGGTGTGACGATGCGTGCCCCATACCATGTCCATATGAATTTCGTCGCTGATCACCGCTACGTCATAACGTTCACACAGGGCCGCCATTGTGGTCAGCTCCTCCCGCGTCCAGACTTTGCCGGTCGGGTTTTGCGGGCTACACAGCAGCAACACCTTGTTTTCCGGTTTTGACAGCGCCGCTTCCAGCGCGGCCATATCGCCCTCCCAGCCATGCGCTGTTTTCTGCATCGGCACGGAAACAACGGTACGCTGGTTGCCGTCGATGGCTTTATAAAAAGCATCGTAAGCCGGGGTATGAACCACCACGCCGTCGCCAGGCGAGGACCAGAGGCGGATCAGCTCCGAGACCATATAAATGACCGACGGCCCATACACCACGGTTTCGGTATCAATCTGACTGTTAAAGCGTTGCCGGAACCAGTGCGCCACGGCGGCCAGAAATTCGTCATTTTTCCAGCGACTGTAGCCAAACACCCCGTGGTTTATTCGCTGGTGCAGCGCATCGGTAATGCAGGGGGCGGTGGCGAAATCCATATCAGAGATGGTGAAGGGCAGCAGGTCGGCAGCGCCAAAACGGTCAGCGACATAATCCCACTGGGTACACCAGGTGCCGTGTCGATCCACGACGGTAGAAAAATCAAACATGACGGTGCTCCGTAAAGTAAAACCCCCTCATGACGAGGGGGGGCGAGGCATCAGGCTTCGACGGTTCGCATCAGGGTTGCCAGCTCATCCTTCACTGACTGTACCTGCGGGCCAATGACGACCTGCAAATTGTGTTGATTTAACTGTACTACGCCAATAGCCCGGTTAGCTTTAAGTGCGTTGGTATCCACTTTGGACATGTCCGCCACCGACAAACGCAGGCGGGTGATGCAGTTATCCAGAGAGGTAATGTTATCCGCACCGCCCAGCGCCGCCAGAATAGCAGGCGTGTTATATCCGGATTTCCCAACGGTACCAGCCACCGCCTGTTCAACGCTGGTGGCCGTATCGGTATCGCGGCCAGGCGTTTTCAGGTTAAAGCGGGTGATGGCGAAGCGGAAGATCCCGTAGTAAACCGCGAACCAGATGGCGGCCACAACCGGCACCAGATACCACTTGGTGGACAGACCGTGCAGGATACCGAAGACCACGAAGTCAATCACGTTACCGTCGGTGTTACCGATGGTCACACCGAGCACAGCCATCACGGTAAAGCCCAGGCCCGTCAGTACGGCGTGGATGAGGTACAGTACCGGTGCCACGAACAGGAACAGGAATTCGATAGGTTCTGTCGTACCGCCCACTACGCAGGCAATAACGCCGGAGATCAGCAGGCCTTTAATTTTATGACGATTTTCCGGACGGGCACAGTGGTACATCGCCAGCGCAGCGCCCGGCAGGCCGCCGAGGAAGGCAGGCATTTTACCCTGAGAGAGGAAACGCGTCGCACTTTCAGAGAAGCCGTGAGTGGTCGGGCAGCTCAGCTGGGCCTGGAAGATGGTCAGCGCGCCGCTAACGGAATGACCGCAAACGTCCATGGTGCCGCCGGCTTCCGTAAAGCGGATCAGGGCAACCAGGATGTGCTGTAAACCAAACGGCAGCAACAGACGTTCACCCGTACCGAAAATCATCGGGCCGAAATCACCCGCGCCGTTGATAATGCGGCCAATACCGGTGATCCCCATGGCAAAAATCGGCCAAATCAGAGGGATGATCAGACCAAACAGACCCATCACAACCAGCGTAATGATTGGCACAAAGCGGGTCCCGCCGAAGAAGGCCAGCGCATCGGGCAGGCGGATGTTGTGGAATCGCTCGTGCAGCATCCAGATAATCACCCCCGCGATCACGGCTCCAAGGATCCCGGTATCGATGGACTGAATACCAATCACGCTCTGAATGTTATTGGCTTTCAGTACCGCCGCGTCGGTCGTGGGCAGGATCCCTTTGGCGGTCAGCCAGAAGTTAACCGCAAGGTTCATGACCGCATAGCCAACGAAGCCCGCAAACGCCGCCACGCCTTTGTTTTCGCGCGCCAGACCCAGAGGAATGGCGATACAGAACATTACCGGCAGGAAGCTAAAGGCAAACGATCCGACCTTGCTCATCCAGATGAAGATCGCCTGAAGTACCGGATTTCCGAGGAAAGGGATCAGGGTAATGACGTCATGGCTGCTTAACGAGCTGCCGATCCCCAGCATGATCCCGCAAAAAGAGAGAAGCGCCACGGGCAGCATAAAGGTTTTACCCAGTTGCTGGAAAAACTCCCACAGCGATATTTTTTGTGCTGCTTTCGTCGTCATAAAACGACTCCTTAAATGGTAGAAAGAGATTTAACGACCTCGATGGGGCGAGAAGATAAAACGTTTTATCAAACTTTAGTGCGCGCTAAATCACATTCTCAGGCTTTTACTGGTAGTATAAAGATAACGTATTGATAAAACGTTTTAGCGATCTCATTATCAAGGAGTCACGCCACCACATGGCTGTAGCGAAAAAGATCACCATCAACGATGTCGCGCTGGCGGCGGGGGTTTCCGTCAGCACCGTTTCGCTGGTATTGAGCGGGAAGGGGCGCATCTCTCCTGCAACGGGTCAGCGCGTCAACGAGGCCGTTGAGCAGTTAGGCTTTGTGCGTAATCGCCAGGCGTCGGCGCTGCGCGGTGGGCAAAGCGGGGTGATAGGGCTGATCGTTCGCGACCTCGCGTCGCCGTTTTATGCGGAACTGACCGCCGGGCTTACCGAGGCGCTTGAAGCGCAGGGGCGAATGGTTTTCCTGCTCCACGGTGGGCGCGAACCGGAGCAACTGCTCTCCAGGCTGGATATGCTGCTGACGCAAGGGGTGGATGGGGTGATCGTGGCCGGCGCGTCCGGCGTGGGCAGTGAATTGTGTGAGCGCGCGGCGCAGAAAGGCGTACCGCTGGTGTTTGCGTCGCGCGCCAGCTATCTCGACGAAGCCGATACCCTTCGGCCGGATAACATGCAGGCCGCGCAAATGCTGACCGAGCATCTTATTCATCGCGGCCATCAGCGCATCGCCTGGCTCGGCGGTAAAAGCTCGTCCCTGACGCGTGCCGAGCGGGTGGGCGGTTACTGCTCCACGCTCATCAAATACGGCCTGCCGTTTCACAGCGAATGGGTGGTGGAGTGTGAATCCAGCCAGAAAAAAGCCGCAGAAGCCATCGGCACGTTGCTCCGCAACAGCCCGACCATCAGCGCGGTGATTTGCTATAACGACGTCATTGCGATGGGGGCGTGGTTCGGTTTGATCCGCGCAGGACGCCAGAGTGGTGAGGGCGGGGTAGAAACGTTCTTCGGCCATCAGGTGGCGCTGGGGGCGTTTGCGGATGTCGGTGAAAATGCGTTAGACGATCTCCCCATCGTCTGGGCGACGACGCCGGCTCGTGAAATGGGGTACACCCTGGCAGACAGGATCATGCAGCGCATTGAAAATACGGACGTGCAGGCCGGGCATCAGATAGTGGCTGCGCGGTTAGTGACGGTGAAGTAAACGCTTTGCTTGCACGGGCCTACAACGGCTCAGGATCGTAGCCCGGGCAAGCGTCAGCGCCACCCGGCAATAAAAAACCCCTCATGCGAGGGGTTTTTCGTTTACTGCTGCGGTACTGCTGGCGGCGCTGCCGGTTCAGCCGGTTCCGGCATGCCCAGCGTCGGCATACCAAACATACCGACAAACTCTTCCAGCGGCATTTTGTCGCCGTTGAGCGTCACCTGACCATTAGCATATTGCAGGCTGGTGGAAATGGTGTTGTCTTCCACCTTCGTGATGCGGAACATCTGGCCCATCGCCGCCAGGCCTTTCACCTGTTGGTTCGCCAGTTTGCCTGCATCTTCTTCACCATACCCTTCAAGTTTCGCAATCTGGGTCATGAACTCGGTTGCCATATCCATCGGGATGGTCAGCTTGCTGTCGAGCGATTTCACGCTGCGGTCAACTTCCTGCGCCAGGGTCTGCGGTTCGCCGGTCGCGGCGGCCGGATCCTTCAGGAACAGCGACAGGTTGAAGTTGGTTTCGCCTTTGCCGTTTTTCCAGCTCAGTGGCGCAACGGTAATCACCGGCTCGCCCTTCAGCAGGATCGGCAGGTTATTAAACAGCACCGTCATCGCCTGTTGCTGGTACGCCTGCGGGTTCTGTTGCAGGGCGGCATCGGTCAGCAGAGCCTGGCTCTCTTTGCTGTATTTCTGACTGAATTCGTGCCACGCCTGGCCGTCAATGTTGCCGATTTTCAGCGACAGCTTACCGGTACCCAGATCCTGATTCTGTACTTTCAGGCTTTTCAGGCTGTAATCCAGCTGGGTATTGATGCTTTTACCGTCTTTGGACACGTCCGACTTGCCGTCCAGATCCATGCCTTCCAGCACCGCCATCTCTTTGCCTTCGATCGCAATGGCAATCTTATCGAGGCTCAGTTTCTGGTCGCCGATACGCTCATCAAAATCGGTCATACGGCTATTGCCGCTGGCTTTCAGATTGTTGAAGGTAAGCTGCACCTTCTGGTTATATTCATTGACTGAATTCACCAGGCCGCTGGCGGCATCGCCGGTCAGGGAGACATTCTTGCCGTCGCGATCGGCATCAAGCTGGAAATTACCGCCGCTGAAAGCGACTTTATCGGTGCCTTGTTCGTAATTCAGGGCTTTCAGGTCGATGTCGGAATGCGTATCACCGGCATAGCTGATGCGGGTATTGATCTCAAACGGCGACTCATTTTTCGCCATATCGAAGATCGGCTTCGTCACCTCGTTATTCACCAGTACGGTCCTGGCGGATGCCATAGAGGGGATCAGGTTAAACTTTTTCAACTGCGCCAACGGGAACGGACCGTGGCTGACCACTTCATCCAGCACCACGCTCTGGCCCGGTTTCAGCCAGGCGTTCTGATTACCCGCAACCGGCTTCACCACCACCTGCATATGGCTGGTAAACACGCCACGCTGGTAGTTCTGGTAGCTCAGCTCCAGACCTGCTTCAGGCGCGCTGCGCTTAATCTCGCTGTTTGCCTGCGCCATCATCTCTGCCAGACGGCTTTCCAGCTGTTTCCCGGTATACCAGGATGCACCCGTCCAGATCACGCCTAAAGCAACAATCACTCCTACCGCTACGACCGATTTTTTCATTGCGATTATCCCTAAAATGAAACCAGGCGGTTAAAACCGCCTGGTGTTACAACGCCTGTTACTAGCTTAGCAAGAGTTGTTAAAAAATTCAGTAAGTCCCTAAAGCTTATTAAAAACACGCGCCAGGCGACCGGTGCCGCTCACCCGGACAGGCGACTCGTTTGCCGCGACAAAGGCGGATTCACCCGGTTTAAGCACCAGACGCTCGCTATCTTTGTGCAACGTCGCTTCGCCTTCCACACAGAACAGGATCGCGGCGCTCTCCTGTGCAATGGCGGTTTCGTCTGCGCTGAGGTCGTGCAGCGAGAAGGCAAAATCGTCAACCGGAATCGGGAAGTCCAGCTCTGCGCCGTTTTTCACCGGCTGCGTAAGCAGCTCCGCAGCAGGTTTCGCCACGAACTTCACGTTGGCAACCAGCTCAGGGATGTCGATGTATTTTGGCGTCAGGCCCGCGCGCAGTACGTTATCGGAGTTAGCCATCACCTCCAGCGCCACGCCGTTCAGGTAGGCGTGCGGTGTTTCAGCGAACAGGAACATCGCTTCGCCCGGGTTGAGCTTCACCACGTTCAGCAGCAGCGGAGAGAAAAGGCCGCTGTCGTCCGGATAAAACGCGGAAATTACGCGAATGGTGTCCCATGGCTCACCCTGCTGGCTGTTCAGCGCGGCTTTCAGCACCGCCAGCGCGTGGGATTTTTCCTCGCCCTGCATATTCAGCAGGCTGGCAAACAGTTCGCTCAAGGCCTCTGCGTTCGGGTTTTCCAGGAAGTGGGCGATCGCGTTGTGAGCCCCGGCGACCGGTTGCAGCAGGGAGATGATCTCGGAAAACTCGCGGAAGGCATTCATCGCCAGGAAAGGGGTAAGGGCGAAAACCAGTTCCGGCTTGTGGTTAGGATCTTTGTAGTTACGCTCTGCGGCGTCTAACGGAATACCGGCGGCATTTTCTTTGGCAAAGCCCAGCTCAGAGGCTTTTTTGTTCGGGTGGACCTGAATAGAGAGCGGCTGGTCGGCGCACAATACCTTGAACAGAAACGGCAGCTCACCAAAACGATTCGCCACTTTATCGCCGAGCAGTGCGGCTTTGTCGGCGTCGATGACGTCACGCAGGCTGCGAACCTGGCCGCTGGCATCTTCAATTTTTGAGCTGCTCTTCGGGTGCGCGCCCATCCACAGCTCTGCCATCGGCAGGTTGTCCGGGTTGGCGATACCGTAGAGATCCGTTAACGCAGTTTTACTTCCCCAGGCGTAGTTTTGCACTGAGTTGATGAGTTTTTGCATTATCAAGCCCTGATTCATATGTGGAATTAACTCCGCGTATTAAAGCAATAAACCGAATGGAAGTAACCTGCGGATGTAAAAAGTCGTACTAGTCTCAGTTTTTGTTAAAAAATTGTGTAGGATAAGCTGACTCGCTTTTAAGCCGGGCAGCGGAACATCTGCCCTGAATAAACAGACCGAAGCAGTAAGTGAGAGAACAATGTCGAATAAACCCTTCCATTATCAGGATCCTTTCCCCCTCAGTCAGGATCAGACCGAGTATTACCTGTTAACCCGCGATTACGTTTCTGTCTCTGAGTTTGAAGGGCAGGAGATCCTCAAAGTTGACCCGCAGGCGCTGACGCTGCTGGCGCAGCAAGCCTTCCACGATGCTTCCTTTATGCTCCGTCCGGCGCATCAGCAGCAGGTTGCCGATATTCTGAGCGACCCGGAAGCCAGCGAGAACGACAAATACGTCGCGCTGCAATTCCTGCGTAACTCTGATATCGCGGCGAAAGGTATTCTGCCGACCTGCCAGGACACCGGCACGGCGATTATCACCGGTAAAAAAGGCCAGCGCGTCTGGACCGGCGGCGGTGACGAAGCGGCGCTGGCGCGCGGCGTTTACAACACCTACACCGAAGACAACCTGCGCTATTCGCAAAACGCGGCGCTGGATATGTATAAAGAGGTGAACACCGGCACCAACCTGCCTGCGCAGATTGACCTCTACAGCGTCGACGGTGACGAGTACAAATTCCTCTGCATCGCCAAAGGCGGCGGTTCAGCCAACAAAACCTATCTTTACCAGGAAACCAAAGCGCTGCTTACCCCGGGCAAGCTGAAGAATTATCTGGTCGAGAAGATGCGCACCCTCGGCACCGCGGCCTGCCCGCCGTACCATATCGCGTTTGTGATTGGCGGTACGTCTGCTGAAAGCACGCTGAAAACCGTTAAGCTGGCCTCAACCAAATACTACGATGGCCTGCCAACGGAAGGTAACGAACATGGTCAGGCGTTCCGGGACGTGCAGCTTGAGCAGGAACTGCTGGCCGAAGCGCAGAATCTGGGCCTGGGCGCGCAGTTTGGCGGCAAATACTTCGCGCATGACATTCGCGTGATCCGCCTGCCGCGCCACGGTGCTTCCTGTCCGGTGGGGATGGGCGTTTCCTGTTCAGCGGACCGTAACATCAAAGCTAAGATCAACCGCGACGGCATCTGGATCGAAAAGCTGGAGAACAACCCGGGCAAATACATCCCTGAAGAACTGCGTAAAGCGGGCGAGGGGGAAGCGGTTCGCGTTGACCTGAATCGTCCGATGAAAGAGATCCTCGCGCAGCTTTCGCAGTATCCGGTTTCAACGCGCCTTTCCCTGAACGGGACGATTATCGTGGGCCGCGACATCGCCCATGCGAAGCTGAAAGAGCGCTTGGACAACGGCGAAGGGCTGCCGCAGTACATTAAAGATCACCCGATCTACTACGCTGGCCCGGCAAAAACGCCTGATGGATATGCTTCCGGCTCGTTAGGCCCAACCACGGCGGGCCGTATGGACTCCTACGTCGACCAGTTGCAGGCCAACGGCGGCAGCATGATCATGCTGGCGAAAGGCAACCGCAGCCAGCAGGTGACGGACGCGTGCCACAAGCATGGCGGCTTCTACCTCGGCAGCATCGGTGGCCCGGCGGCGGTGCTGGCGCAGGGCAGTATCAAGAGCCTGGAGTGCGTGGAGTACCCGGAACTGGGTATGGAAGCGATCTGGAAAATTGAAGTGGAAGACTTCCCTGCGTTCATCCTCGTGGATGACAAAGGTAACGACTTCTTCAAACAGATCCAGTCTTCCCAGTGTTCGGCGTGTGTGAAGTAAGTCTGTAAATTGCCGGGTGGCGCTGACGCTTACCCGGCCTGCATTCTCGCAGGTCGGGTAAGGCGCAGCCGCCACCCGACATCAAAAAGAGCGCACAAAGCGCCATAACGTTTCTCAGAAGTCATCAATACTTATCTCTTAAGCATGTGAGCAATCCCATCTTTGTTATCAAGGAGTAAGTAATGACAATGCATCGCCGCGAGAAAGACTCCATGGGCGCCATCGACGTCCCGGCCGACAAGCTATGGGGCGCACAAACCCAGCGTTCGCTGGATCATTTCCGCATTTCTACAGAGAAAATGCCCGTCTCGCTAATCCAGGCGCTGGCGTTGACCAAACGCGCTGCCGCCAAAGTCAATCAGGATCTGGGCCTGCTGGATGCCGATAAAGCCACCGCCATCATCAATGCCGCCGACGAAGTGCTGGCGGGCAAACATCCCGACGAATTCCCCCTTGCCATCTGGCAGACCGGCTCAGGCACCCAGAGCAACATGAACATGAACGAGGTGCTGGCGAACCGTGCAAGCGAGCTGCTTGGCGGCGTGCGCGGCATGGAGCGCAAGATCCACCCGAACGATGACGTGAACAAAAGCCAGAGTTCCAACGACGTGTTCCCGACGGCCATGCACGTGGCGGCCGTCATCGCTATCCGCGAGCAGCTTATCCCGCAGCTCAACGTGCTTAAATCTACGCTTAACGAGAAAGCGCAGGCCTTCCGCGACATCGTTAAAATTGGTCGTACGCACCTTCAGGACGCCACACCGCTGACGCTCGGCCAGGAGATCTCCGGCTGGGTGGCAATGCTGGAGCACAACCTTAAGCATATCGACAATAGCCTGCCGCATCTGGCGGAGCTGGCGCTCGGCGGGACGGCGGTAGGCACTGGCTTAAACACCCATCCCGAGTACGCGGTGCGCGTGGCCGAAGAGCTGGCGAAGATCACCGGGCAGCCGTTTGTTACCGCGCCGAATAAATTCGAAGCGCTGGCGACCTGTGATGCCCTGGTGCATACCCATGGCGCGCTGAAAGGGCTGGCGGCCTCGCTGATGAAAATTGCCAACGATGTGCGCTGGCTGGCCTCCGGCCCGCGCTGCGGCATCGGCGAAATCAGCATTCCGGAAAACGAGCCGGGCAGCTCCATTATGCCGGGTAAAGTGAACCCGACTCAGTGCGAAGCCATGACCATGCTGTGCTGTCAGGTGATGGGTAATGACGTGGCGGTTAACATGGGCGGCGCGTCGGGTAACTTCGAGCTTAACGTCTATCGCCCGATGGTGATCCACAACGTACTGCAATCGATTCGTCTGCTGGCCGATGGCATGGAGAGCTTTAACGAGCACTGCGCGGTGGGCATTGAGCCTAATCGCGAGCGAATCAGCCAGCTGCTGAATGAGTCTCTGATGCTGGTAACGGCGCTGAATACCCATATTGGTTATGACAAAGCGGCCGAAATCGCTAAAAAAGCGCACAAAGAGGGGCTTACCCTGAAAGCCTCTGCGCTGGCGCTGGGCTACCTGACGGACGCCGAGTTTGATGCCTGGGTCCGCCCGGAAGCGATGGTGGGCAGCCTCAGGTAATCACTGCGCCACATACAGGTGCAGCCGCGGAATAATCAGCTGTAGCGGCTGCGCCTGGGGTTTATAGCGATGCTGAACGTTTTCAGCATCGTAGTTCAGCAGTTCCCCGATATCCGGCACCACCGCACCCTGATCGGCATCATAGAGCGCAATCAGCGGCGTCGGGCAGGCGTATTGCACCTGCTTTTGTTGCCCGGCGTACCAGACGCGGGCGATAGGCTGCACCTTCACCGGACGCTTTATTTTAAGACGGGTATCAGCTGGCAGGGAGGCAATGCTGTGGTATTCCTGCTCCAGCCGTTCAATCCACTGTTCCCGCGACCACGGGGCGACCGTTCGCGGCGATTTCAGGCTTTTCTCCAGCTGAGCCAGGATCTCATCGCGCGTGAAATTTTTAATGATGTGCTTGTTGGCCCAGCCGAAGCGCAGCGTGGCGGGGTGGCGCAGTACCGTCAGCGTGCGGTAAGCATTCAGGGTGATCAGCCCCGGAAGCTGGCGATGCACCCATTCAAAACGGGCAGCCGGCGCCAGCCCGGACTCAACGGTTACAATCTTCTCGAAGGCGGCTTTCAGGGTATTGATATGCGTAATCTGCGCCTCAATTCCTTCACGCGTTGCGGCATCCGTTTGCAGACAGATGACGCCGGGCAGGCGAACGGCGGCCTTACTGCTGCGATTTTCGGACTGCTGCTGGATGAAAAGGCGACGATAGTGCTGCAACGTCAGTTCCAGCGCTGCCTTGCCAATATGCTGCGTCACCTCAATGGTGTTCAGCGGGTCGTGCTCGGCGCCTTTCGCTACCTCGGGCAGGGAAAAGACGCGGGCGGCCAGCAGTCGGCAGTCCTGAAGTTGCCCCGTCAGGGTCAGTAACGCCTGCTCTATTTCCCGAAATGTGGTGTTAAGCCTTTCAATGAGATCGTAAGTTGCCATGGTAGCCCCTAATTAGTTACAACATACTACTGATATAGCACAACACGCCGGGTCAGGCCAGCGTGCGGTTTAGGTCAGGCAGGTACGGGAAGGGGAATATTGTGATAGATCGGCCAGCTAAAGACGAAACGGGCCCCACCCAGCTCGCTCGCTTCGCAGCGAACCGTACCACCCATCGCCTGGGCAATAGAACGGACAATAGCCAGCCCCAGACCACAGCCGCCGGTAGCCCGATCGCGGCTGGGATCGAGGCGCACAAACGGCTCGAAAACTTTTTCACGCTCCGCCGGCTCAATGCCGGGGCCATCGTCTTCTACACACAGAATCGCCTGGCTTCCCTGCAAATCTAAACCTATGCGCAGCGTCGTTTCGCTGTAGCGCATGGCGTTGTTCATCAGATTATCCAGCACGCGTTCCATCAGGCGCATGTCCAGTGCGCCGTACGCGCCGGGGGTAATGGCTGCCAGCAGTTTTCGCTGAGGGTTAACGCTCTGCACATCGTTAATATGCGTCTGTAGCCAGACGGGGAGATCCGGTGTACTGAGGTGCAACTCCGTCTGAGGCCGATCGAGGCGGGCATAGGTCAGCAGCTCTTCAATCAGCGCTTCAAGCTGGCCAATATCCCGATTGAGCGCCTGCGATTCCGCCCCGGTGAGGTTCTCGCTCATCTCCAGGCGATAACGTAGGCGTACCAGCGGCGTGCGCAGTTCATGCGCAATGCCGTCGATCAGCTGCTTCTTGCTGGCAATCAGGGCGTTGATATTATCGGCCATCTGGTTGAAGGCAATACCGAGACGGTCAAAACTGGAACCGCTGTCGAAATGGATGCGTTCAGTTAAATGACCCTCGCCAAAACGCTGTGCGGCGGATTCCAGTTTCAGCATGTCCTGCCAGTGCGGTCGCATCCAGATGAACACAGGGAAAGCGAGCGAGATGGCAATAAAGCCCAGCAGGGCGAGATCCAGCAGGCGCATCTGGTGCAGGTAATAGAGATAGGGCACCGGCCCGACGGCAAGGACATAATGGCTGCGTGGAATACGCTGAATGAAGGTATATTTCTCGTCCAGTGCGACGATGTCTCCGTCGCGCAGACGCTGCATCGCAGGCGGCGCCAAATCAAAATCCTTCATGGGTTCGATACGCAGATCAAACGACAGATTCAGATCCAGCTCTTTTAACGTGCGCGCCCAGTCATGAGGAGGAATTTCTCGCAGCTCGCTACGCATCAGGTAGAGCGAGCTTTTCATCAGATCGTCCAGGGATTGCCTGCCCGCGCGCTCTGCGGTGAATTTGTAGACCAGCCCGACCAGCATGGTCATCACCAGAAAGCAGACAAACAGCAGGAGATAAAACTGCACAAACAGCTTTTTCATTGGATAGCACCGCTAAATCAATCAATTAAGAACCTGGCTTTACTTCGTCAGCCCTGCGTGGACAACCATATCACCACAGGAGCGAAGAAGGTTGATGATACACTTTCTTCGAAAACAGAGGGAGCAAAGTGAATAGCACGATTATGCGGAATAGTTACATTTAAAGAGCAATGTTGTAAAAAAGCCTGCATTAAGCAGGCAATAATAATGATGGAGAGTATTTTTTATCATTCTGAGTGAAATAAATGCTGTGTTATAAACCGGACGCGTGTCAGAAAATATTATAAATATTGTTTGGCAACATCAGATATGTCCTGAGAGGTAAGTTCTCTGTCTGAAGCAACATAGAGAGAATCATGATCGCCGGTCAACGATGGAAAGCTTGCAGTCATGATCTGAAGATTAATTTCTTCGCCATTCGGATAAGTCTGGCGTACAGACGTTATGCCCTTAAGCACGATAATGACTTTGCTGGGATTGGCATTAAAAAAAACGATCACCTTTTTCATATATCACTCTGCATCTCTTTGTGATTGGGCAAGGTATGAATGTTCCAGAAGTGAGACTACCTTCCATTTTTTGCGCGCTTTGGGAAATAAAAGCAAGCAATATCCTGCCTTAACGTGTATGGTGGCACTCCTTTTCATTCAGGAGCAGCCTATGTCGGGACGTAAAAACTCGCAACTCCGTCGCAATTATTTAGTCAAATGTTCATGTCCAAACTGCGCTAAAGAGTCAGAGCACAGTTTCACTCGCATACAAAAGGGGGCCCAACTTGTCTGTCCCTACTGTAGCGCTTTGTTTAAATCCTCCCAGCGTCTCTGAAGAAATACGTATACAATAAGTGGAAGAGATGATGCTTTTGAGATCGCCTGACCTCATTAACAAGGCCCGGTCTGGTCAGGGAAAACTATCATCGTTATCGCAGGTCCTTGTTAATATCATTTATCGCAAAGCGTTACATTCGCAGCAGCAGGGCCTTTATCGCCGCTTACGATGATAAATTCGACTTTCTGACCTTCAAAAAGTGTTTTGAAGTTCTCTCCCTGAAGGGCAGAGAAATGCACGAAAACATCTTTGCTGCCATCTACAGGGGAGATAAAACCAAAGCCTTTATCTTCCTTAAACCACTTAACCAGACCTAAAATTTTTGATGACATAAAGACCCCATTTGAACATTTTCGAAGTGATAGAAAAGCTAATAAACATATAATGCTAAGGTATGGACTCAAAAGGAGGGGATATCAGCGATAGCGCCTGGTTATGAGAATTGTCATGCAAGGTGTCAAACTATTATTGGATCGGACTAACGAGACCATTAATGCACGGGCAGGGTTAATTAGCAATTTTTATTTTGGCCTTCCGGATGGCTTTCTTAAAAGTGCACGATAAAAATTAATTTCGTACACGAAGCCAGAGTTGCCAGGCGTGACTACAGCCCAAATGTCCCTACAGGAGCATTTGGGCTGTAGTCACGGAGATTTATCCGGACAAAGGCAGCGCAGCAGAAATATTAATTATCATGAACTCAATATTTCCGATTTTCGCTAATGTCTGGATTTACCTGTGCTGACAATCAGTGGGTTGGTGGCAAACCCATGCGGGCATTTCCGCGCGTTGCAATGCACCGCGTATGTGCATATCTCCTCTTGCTGGTTTCGATTGTATGGGCAGGCCATCTTGTTTTTAATTTCACTCCACAACATTTCGTTGTAAGGGGATATGTTGTATATCGATATAGGCTTGAAAACACCATTAATGAAGACGCCATTTTTTGTCGGATATATCCTGTCGCCGGGGTACAAATAGACATCGCTTTCATACCAAATGATGAGTTTCAAGAACTTGAGTCCCAAGATGCTTGAATAAACGATTCCCGTGTTAGGACAAATTACCGAGCTAATGACTCTCCATGACATTGCTATACCTCTTTCATTAAATAATTGAGAGAGTATAAGGTTTAGCATGAGAATTAGATTTCTGCAAACGCGTAAGCCATTGAAAAAGATCGATATTATTTATATGGTTGCCATTATCCCCTTTGTTTTCATAAGGATAAGATAATGATTAAGTCAATTGTAAAGATTATTTTTAGCTCAATGTGCATTTAAGTGACGGATTTTTGATCGATGATAGTGCCCGATCTGCTGAATATATATTGTACTATAGCAATCAAATACATTAGGACTACTTTTGTTTAGGCGAAAAATGCCCATCAAAATAGAACTGGAGAGAGGAAGCAGACCAGGGGATATTTCATAACTGACGATGCATATAATCGATAACTTTCGACGAATACCGATAACAATTCCGATGCATCGTGAGTTATTTTTCGAATATTCCTGTTTGCACCTTTTTCAGGTTTCCCAGGCGTGCGGTGCAAACAGATAGCCCTTATTGCGTACGGTTTTAATGCGGTAAGGTTCCGTGGCGTTATCCAGCAGTTTTTTACGCAGACGCGAAATCGCCACATCAACGCTACGATCCATTCCGTCGTAACTTACGCCGCGCAGATTTTTCAGCAATGCATCCCGGTCCATAATTTGCCCGGCATGGGTTGCCAGCTCCCACAGCAGGTCAAAATCTGCGGTTGAGAGCGCAATCAACTCTCCGGAAAGCATAACCTGTCGGTTGACCGGATCGATAGAAAGCGTGCCGAAGCGCATCGCTTTATGCGGCGTTAAAGACGGGGCAGGCGCTTCACGCTCAGCGCTGGCACGCTGACGCAGATGCAGGCGCAAACGGGCAAGCAGAACCGCCGGCGGCGTGGTTTTCAGGATGTAGTCATTCGCACCCATCTCAAGCGACAGAATATGGTTCATATCGCTGTCGAGAGAGGTCAGCAGCACGATCGGGCCGTCCCACTTCGTGCGCAGATCCCGGCAGAGCGTCATACCATCTTTCCCGGGCAGCATGATGTCCAGCAACACCAGGTCCGGATTTTCGCGGGTGACGACGTCTTCAGCGCGATCGCCACGAGGCTCGACAACCACTTCCATATCATGTTTACCCAGATAAGCGGCGATCAATTGTCCCACTTCGGGTTCATCTTCAACATAAACAATCTTATTCATACAACGTCTGTCATCGCGAAAAACGTCAACATACACCGCGCAACCTTAACCTTCCATTAATCTTTCAAAATTAGCCGGAGTTCCGTTATCCTGCACGGGAATGTTATTTGATTGTTAAGGGAAAAGAATGGGGCTGGTGATAAAAGCCGCGCTGGGTGCGCTGGTCGTGCTGCTGATTGGGGTGCTGGCTAAAACGAAGAACTACTACATTGCCGGGCTGATCCCGTTGTTTCCCACCTTTGCGCTAATCGCGCATTATATTGTGGCCTCTGAGCGGGGTATTGAGGCGCTGCGCGCCACCATTGTGTTCGGGATGTGGTCGATCATCCCGTATTTTATCTATCTGCTGTCGCTGTGGTACTTCACCGGTTTTCTGCGTTTGCCCCTGGCGCTGGGCGGGGCGGTGGTCTGCTGGAGCCTCAGCGCCTGGGTGCTCATCTTCTTCTGGAGCCGCTTTCACTAGCGCAGCGGGCGGCCACCGTCCACGGCAAACGTTCGGCCCGTGACGTAACAGCTGGTCAGCAGATAATCGACCAGGTCGATCACCTCTTTCTCGCCGGGCGCAATTTTCATCAACGACTTGTTGAGCGCCTGCTGACGATACTCGGCATCATCGCCTTCGTTAAATAAAATCATCGCCGGAGCAATCGCGTTGACCTTTACCTCGGGCGCCAGCTTGCGCGCGAACGAGCGGGTCATATTATCCAGCGCGGCTTTGCTGGCGGCGTAGGCGATGTGTTTGTCGCTTCCTCGCTCTACCACGTAATCGGTGAAATGGATAATGTCGCCTGCGGCATGGCCGTGTCCGCGCAGCAGATCCTGTAGGGCGTGGTTGAGCAGATAAGGCGCATTAACGTGGATCTGCATCATGCAGGCGAGCGTTTCGCTGAGCGAATGTCCTGCTTTTTCGGGAAGCCAGGTACTGGCGTTGTGAATAACCGCCCGCAGCCCGTGGGTGGTCGATTTCACTTTGTCCGCGAAGGCGAGAATACCTTCATCCGTGGAGAAATCCGCCTGAATGCAGACTGCTCCGGCATTTCGTAGCCCTTCAATGGAGGGATATTCCGTGCGGTAACTGACGATAACCGGATGGCGAAGGTTGAGAAAGTGATGGGCGAGGGCGAGGCCGATGCGACGGCCTGCGCCAGTGATCAATATTGGGCGTTGCTGCGTGTGTCCCATCGTAATCTCCTTTTCAGTTCAACAATGGGACAGGCGACGCTATCCCATTAACATCCACGTTGCCGGTACGGCAGCGACTAACAGCAAACCTATCAACGCCATTTCGCGGCGCTTAAGGGCATTATCAAGCTGATGCGTACGGCGAGCGTAGATAAACACCAGCAGGCCTGGGGCGTAGAGCACCACGGACAGCAGCAGATGCATCGGGCCGGAAGCATACAACAACCATAGACCGTAAATACAGGCGCCGACGCCTACCGCATAGTGTGCCGGGCGGGTCGCAATTTTTAACAGATATGCGCCCACTAAGAAATAGGGTACCAGAATCATCTCGGAGGCGATGGTCAGCAGCGTGTTATAGTCCGATCCTGTGAGCCAGATCAGCACCAGACAGACCTGCACGCTGATGTTGGTCAGCCACAGAGAGGCCGATGGCGCACTGTTTTTGTTCTGACGGGCAAACAGGCGCGGGAACGCTTTATGCGTGGCGGCCAGGAACGGGACTTCCGCTGCCATAATGGTCCAGCTCAGATAGGCGCCGCAAACGGAGACAATCAGACCCGCTGCGATAATCACGTCCCCCCAGGGACCCAACATTTTCACCATCAGCCCGGCCATGGACGGGTTACGCATTTCCGCCAGTTCAGGGCGGGCCACCACGCCGAGCGACAGCAGCGTCACCAGCAAATAAACGCCCAGCGCCGCCAGTACGGCCAGCAGCGTGGCGCGTCCCACGTCGCGCTTGTTACGCGCGCGGGCAGAGACCACGACGGCACCTTCAACGCCGATGAACACCCACAGGGTGATCAGCATGGTATTTTTCACCTGTTCCCAGACGGGAACGCCCAGCGCAATGCCGCTGAAATCGAGCGTAAAGACATCGAGACGGAAGGCGAGGAAGGCCAGCACGACGAACAGGCCAAGCGGCACCAGCTTGGCCAGCGTCGCCACCAGGTTAATGCTGGCCGCGGTCTGGACGCCGCGCAAAATCAGCCAGTGAACAATCCACAGCAGCACCGAGGCGCCGACGATAGACTGCCAGGTATTGCCGTCGCCAAACAGGCGCAGTTCGGGCGTGTCGGTAAAGAAGCTGAGCGCCGAGAAGACGATAACCAGATAGGAGACGTTGGCGATCACCGCGCACAGCCAGTAACCCCAGGCGGAGCAGAAGCCGATCAGCTCGCCGAAACCTTCCCGGGCGTAAGTGAATATTCCGCCGTCCAGATCCGGTCGGATACGGGTCAGCAGCAGCATGGCGAACGCCAGCAGCAAAATCCCGACACCGGTAATGCCCCAGCCAATCAGTAATGCGGCCGGGCTGGCGACGGCCGCCATGTTCTGCGGCAAACTGAATACGCCCGCGCCCAGCATTGAGCTCAATACAAGTGCAGTTAAAGCACTCAGGCCAAGTTTCTTTTCCATTGGCTTCCTGTTATGAAAAGTCCAAATCCAGAATAATTATTTCGCTAAGGCGCATAAAAATGGTGGATCACGCTAAGGCGCGGGATTTTACGGAGTGTGAAGGATGCATGCAATGACGTGTGGCAGAAATCAGAAAAAAAGTAACAAAAAAGGCGGCACTGCGCCGCCTTTATGAAACCGTTTTGTTACTTGTACAGATCGGCGCTGATGGTCAGGTTGTTACCACGTTCCTGCCACTGGCGGGTGATGTGGTAATACTTCGCGCCTTTCTTCGCAGCACGCTTCGCCACCTGATAGGAGATTTCCGTCATGTTGCCATAGTTGCCCGTAAACTTGATGCTGTCGAACGGCACCATCTGCGCGGCAGTGGCTTTGTTCAGCTCTTCAATTTTCGTGCCGTCTGGTAACGTAACGGTATAACGACCGCCTTTAGTGGATTGGGTTTCAAAGAAACGACCCACTTCAGCGCTTGGTGCCGCAGACGTTGCTACGCCCGGGATTTCCACTTTCTTCGCTTCTTCACCGCCTTTCGCTAACGCGGCACGACCCGCATCTGAATCCGCTGGAATGGCATCCGGGCTTTGCACGACGCGTTTTTTCGCATCTTGCTTATAGATGAAGGCGGTAATGCGCTGGTTTCCGCCCTGGTTGGCATCAACCTGACGCACGATATAGAACGCGTAAGCGCCTTTTTCTCTCGCGGCTTTGGTGATGGCATCGTTAACTTCAGGCTGGCTGCGGTAGAAGCCCTGAACGGTCACGGTGTCATACGGTTCCAGCTGAACAGCCTGATCTTTCGGCAGTTCAACAATGCCGTTAATCACGCGGTTTTTCTGTTCATCTGCTTTTGGGGCATTCTCTTTGTACAGCGCAATCGTCACGCGCTGGTTGCCGCTGTTGCCCTGATCGGACTGGTCAACAACGTAAAACGAGGCAGCGCCGTTTTTATCGGCGGCTTTTGATGCAGCGGCGACGGCATCGCCAATTGAGTTATAGCGACCCACAATGACCGTATGGTCAAAAGGTTTTAACGCTGCCGCTTGCTCCGGCGTCAACTCTGTCGCGGCATTCGCAGACAGGGCGGTCGCGGAAAGAAGTGCGGACGCCAGGAGTGTGTTCTTAAGCTTCATAAAAATAATCCTTCGCCTTGCGCAAACCATGTACTGGTGTTGTTGTTAATTTGAGACGGTCCCGATTATGGCATTTAACACCCGTCGCTGTCTGCGGCATTTTTCACAGCCTGTGCTCACCAAAGGACCTGATTCGATAACATTTTGTGATATGTGGAAAAAACAGGCGTTTCACAAGCAAAACTGATTAAGCATATGACTTTTACAAGTTAATTTAATGTTAATGAGTTGTTCTTTTATGGCGCTATATCATGTTTTTACCGCTTCGCTTGCGCGATTTATCGGTCCTGAAGGCGAATTTAAGGTAAATATCTCTGTCAGTGACCCCGATCGCTTATTTTTCACAGATAAAGTAAGAAATAGTGTTTTCTGGCGGTAGATCACGGGCGCTATTTTCAGTAGGTTATAGAAAGTTTGTTACTGTTTTATTTTCCGGGGTTAATCATTCTCCGTCGTTATCTCGATGGTGAAAATTGATACAAACCGCGGGCAATTATCGACAAACCATCATCAAAAACCGATGGAAGGGAAAACTATGCGTATTGGGGTACCAAAAGAACGGTTAGCCAATGAAACCCGCGTAGCGGCAACACCAAAAACGGTGGAGCAACTGCTTAAACTGGGTTTTACCGTCGCGATTGAAAGCGGCGCGGGCAAACTGGCGAGTTTCGATGACGAGGTCTTTACTCAGGCTGGCGCGGACGTAGTGGACGGTGCTGAGGTCTGGCAATCACCCATCATTCTGAAGGTCAACGCACCGGAAGAGAGTGAAATTGAACTGTTGAACGCGGGCACGACGCTGGTGAGCTTTGTCTGGCCAGCCCAAAACCCGGAGCTGATGGAGAAGCTGGCAGCACGCGGTGTCACCGTGATGGCGATGGACTCCGTGCCGCGTATTTCGCGCGCGCAGTCTCTGGATGCGCTGAGCTCCATGGCGAACATTGCCGGCTATCGCGCCATTGTCGAAGCTGCGCATGAGTTTGGTCGCTTCTTTACCGGTCAGATTACGGCGGCAGGTAAAGTACCACCCGCGAAGGTGATGGTGATTGGTGCCGGTGTGGCAGGTCTTGCCGCTATCGGGGCCGCAAACAGCCTGGGCGCTATTGTTCGCGCGTTTGATACCCGGCCGGAAGTGAAGGAGCAGGTGCAGAGTATGGGCGCCGAATTCCTTGAGCTGGACTTCAAGGAAGAAGCGGGCAGCGGTGATGGTTACGCGAAGGTCATGTCTGAAGCCTTTATTAAGGCGGAAATGGCGCTCTTTGCGGCGCAGGCAAAAGAGGTGGACATCATTGTCACCACCGCGCTTATTCCGGGTAAACCGGCGCCGAAGCTGATCACCCGTGAGATGGTGGATTCCATGCAGCCGGGCAGCGTTATTGTCGATCTGGCGGCGCAAAACGGCGGTAACTGTGAGTATACCGTGCCAAACCAGGTCACGACGACCGCGAACGGCGTGAAGGTGATCGGTTATACCGACCTGCCAGGGCGTCTGCCAACCCAGTCCTCTCAGCTGTACGGCACGAACCTCGTTAACCTGCTGAAGCTGCTCTGCAAAGAGAAAGACGGCAACATTACCGTTGATTTTGATGATGTAGTGGTGCGTGGCGTTACCGTGGTGCGTGAAGGGGAAATCACCTGGCCTGCACCGCCGATTCAGGTTTCCGCTCAGCCTCAGGCTGCGCCGAAAGCGGTGCCAGAGCCCGCGGAGCCCGCAAAACCTGCGTCGCCGTGGCGCAAGTACGCCATCATGGCGCTGGTCATTATCCTGTTTGGCTGGCTGGCGGACGTCGCGCCAAAAGAGTTCCTTGGCCACTTCACCGTCTTCGCGCTCTCCTGCGTGGTGGGTTACTACGTCGTGTGGAACGTCTCCCATGCGCTGCATACCCCGCTGATGTCGGTCACCAATGCCATCTCCGGGATTATCGTGGTCGGGGCATTGCTGCAAATTGGTCATGGCGGCTGGATCAGCTTCCTGAGCTTCATCGCAGTGCTGATCGCCAGTATCAATATTTTCGGTGGTTTCACCGTGACTCAGCGCATGCTGAAAATGTTTCGTAAAGGCTAAGGGGTAGCATATGTCTGGAGGATTAGTTACAGCCGCATACATTGTTGCTGCAATCCTGTTTATTTTCAGTCTGGCGGGGCTTTCCAAACACGAAACGTCTCAGCAGGGAAATAACTTTGGTATCGCCGGGATGGCGATTGCGCTGATTGCCACCATCTTTGGGCCGGACACCGGCAACGTGGCGTGGATCCTGGTGGCGATGATCATCGGCGGCGCGATTGGTATTCGTCTGGCGAAACGCGTTGAAATGACCGAGATGCCGGAGCTGGTTGCCATTCTGCACAGCTTCGTGGGTCTGGCGGCGGTGCTGGTGGGCTTCAACAGCTACCTGTACCACGAACCGGGCCTGGAGCCGATTCTGGTGAACATCCACCTGACGGAAGTGTTCCTCGGCATCTTCATCGGTGCGGTAACCTTCACCGGGTCGATTGTGGCGTTCGGCAAGCTGCGCGGGAAGATCTCTTCCAAACCGCTGATGCTGCCTAACCGCCATAAGCTGAACCTGGCGGCGCTGGTCGTTTCCTTTGTGCTGCTGGTGGTCTTCGTGCGTACCGAAAGCGTAGGCTTGCAGGTGCTGGCGTTACTGGTGATGACCATCATCGCGCTGGCCTTCGGCTGGCATCTGGTGGCGTCTATCGGCGGGGCAGATATGCCGGTGGTGGTTTCCATGCTGAACTCCTACTCCGGTTGGGCGGCGGCGGCGGCAGGCTTTATGCTGAGCAACGACCTGCTGATTGTCACCGGTGCGCTGGTCGGTTCTTCCGGTGCGATCCTGTCTTACATCATGTGTAAGGCGATGAACCGTTCGTTTATCAGCGTCATCGCGGGTGGCTTCGGTTCTGACGGCTCATCAACCGGTTCTGATGAGGAAGTGGGTGAACACCGTGAAATCAGCGCGGAAGACACCGCAGAGATGCTGAAAAACTCGCATTCCGTCATCATCACCCCAGGCTATGGCATGGCGGTGGCGCAGGCGCAGTACCCGGTGGCGGAAATCACCGAGAAACTCCGCGCGCGCGGCATCAAGGTTCGCTTTGGTATTCACCCGGTGGCGGGGCGTCTGCCAGGCCACATGAACGTGCTGCTGGCGGAAGCGAAGGTGCCTTACGACATCGTGCTGGAAATGGACGAGATCAACGATGATTTCGCCGACACCGACACCGTGCTGGTGATTGGCGCCAACGACACTGTTAACCCGGCGGCGCAGGACGACCCGCGTAGTCCGATTGCGGGTATGCCTGTTCTGGAAGTGTGGAAGGCGCAGAACGTCATTGTCTTCAAACGCTCTATGAACACCGGCTATGCTGGCGTGCAGAACCCGCTGTTCTTTAAAGATAACACCCACATGCTGTTTGGCGACGCCAAGGCCAGCGTGGATGCGATCCTGAAAGCGCTGTAATTGCGCTTCATCCTGAAAAACCGCCCCCTGGGGCGGTTTTCTTATTTCTGCGGCCAGCTTTTCTCCTCTGTCTATACTTTACCCTTTGTGTAATACGAGGAGGTGTAATGCGATTTTTGTCCCGCTTCGACATCATCGAGCTGATGATGACGCCATCTTTCTGGATCGGCGTCGCCACGGTGGTCTTTGTGACTCTGCTGGTGTACTGGCTGCTGACGCGCCTGATCGCCTTCGTTAAGAAAGGGATCACCACCTGGGGCGACAAGCACCCCAGCACCAACCGGATGCGCTTTATCCTGACGGATATGCTTAACCGCACCAGCCGCGTCCTGCTTTTTATCGTGGCACTGTTATTCAGCCTGCGTTTCGTCGACTTACCGGATCATCTCTTTGGTACCGTGAGCCACGCCTGGTTCCTGGTCTTCGCTATCCAGGTGGCGCTGTGGATGGATCAGGGGGTGGTGTCGTGGCTTCGTCACGTCATGCTGGCGCCGGGAAGCCATAAAAACCCGGTGACGCTGGTGATCACGGGGCTTATCCTCCGTGCCATTGTCTGGTCAGTGATGCTGCTGTCTATTCTTGCTAACGCGGGCGTCAACATCACTGCTCTGGTTGCCAGCCTTGGGGTAGGGGGTATTGCAATCGCCCTCGCGGTGCAAACGATCCTGAGCGACGTATTTGCATCGCTTTCCATCGGTTTTGATAAGCCGTTCGAAATCGGCGATTTTGTGGTGTTTAACGATGTCGCCGGGACGGTAGAGCACATTGGCCTGAAAACCACCCGTATCCGCAGCCTGAGCGGGGAGCAGATTGTCTGCGGGAACGCCATCCTGCTGCAACAGACGCTGCATAACTACAAGCGGATGCAAACGCGCCGGATTGTTTTTACTTTCGGGGTCGCCAGCGACACGGCGCCGGAAAAACTGCGTTCAGTGGGTGAGATGGTCAAACAGATCATTACCGACGTCGGGGAAACGAAGTTTGACCGCGCCCATTTCCTGGGCTTCGATCGCGATCGCCTGACCTTCGAGGTGGTCCATATTGTTAATACGGCGGACTACAACAAGTACATGGATATTCAGCAGGAGATCAATATTCGTATTCTGGAGGGGCTGAACCAGCAGGAGATCAAGCTGGCGCTGCCGAGCATGGTTCTGCACGCGCCCTGGATGAATGCCGGCGACGAGGCACCGACGCAGCGGTTGAGCGAAGCGCAATAAAAAAAGCCCGCCGTTACCGGCGGGCTTTCATTTTGGGGTCAATCGTCTTCCTCATCGTCCAGCTCAACCGGCGTCTGATACTGATCCGGTTTGATGACCAGAAGATCGCAGCGCAGATGGTCGATCACCTGCTCGGCGGTATTTCCCAGGAACGCGGCAGAAATACCGGTCCGGCCAATGGTGCCCAGAACCACAATCCCGGCCTGCAAATGCTCCGCCAGATCCGGAATAACCTCTTCCGGTAACCCTTTTTCTACGTGCGTCATATTCTCATCGATACTGAATTTCTGGCGCAGCGCTTTCATGGCCAGCAGATGCTGACCGCGAATCGCGTCGTTATACACGCTCGGGTCAAATTCAGGCAGCTCGATGGCGATATTGATTGGCGTAACCGGATAGGCGCCCACCAGATGGACTTCGGTGTGGTTAACCTGGTCGGCAAGCTGAAGCGTCTCCTTCACCAGCTTCTCGTTCAGCGAATTGTGATAATCCTCTTCGCTGGCCAGATTCACCGCCACGACGGCTTTCCCGCCCTCAGGCCACGGCTGATCTTTCACCATCCATACCGGGCAAGGGCATTTGCGCAGCAGATGCCAGTCGGTCGGGGTGAAAATCACGGATTCCAGTTTGTCATGCTGGTGCGCCATTTTCAGCAGCAGGTCATGCCCACCGGCCACCACTTCCTGAATAATGGCTTCGAAAGGTCGGTTGTGCCAGACCACTTTGATATCAATCGGTACGCCCGCTTCCAGGTAATATTTCGCCTGCTCGCGGATCCACGCGGTACGCTGGCTGATCACTCCCTGACGCATAGCGGTGCGCTCGTCAGGCGACAGAAGGGTGGTCATCTCGTATGAGAAGTCATAAATCGGCAAAAAGGCTTTAATTTTGCCACCAATCCGTTGATGTAAATACACAGCACGTCGTAATGCCGGCTGATCGTCCTGATTAGGATCGATAGCTACCAGCATGTTTTGATACTTTGCCATACAGGTCTCCTTACTACTGTCACCACAGTCTGTAAGTAAAAGAGTAACCTATATATCTTGAATGAAACAGGGGGGAAGTTTTTGCCAGATCAATAATCATGAAAATTTATCGACCTGGCATAAGATATCCGGGAGAGTTATGCCACGTTACGTGAGTGACCCGCCAGAATGGCCAGCGCCTCACCGTTTTCGATGGTGATGTACTTACCTTTAACCGCCAGCATTCCGCTCTTCTGGAAGCGACCCAGCAGACGGCTGATGGTTTCCACGGTCAGGCCCAGATAGTTACCAATATCGCCGCGCGTCATGGTCAGACGGAATTCACGCGGGGAGAAGCCACGCTCCGCGAAACGGCGGGAGAGGTTATAGATAAAGGCGGCCAGACGCTCTTCGGCATTCTTTTTGGAAAGCAGCAGGATCATATCCTGATCGCCTTTAATCTCACCGCTCATCAGACGCATCATCTGCTGACGCAGGTTCGGCATCTTACCGGACAGATCGTCCAGCGTCTCAAACGGAATTTCGCAGACCATAGAGGTTTCCAGCGCCTGAGCAAAGCTCGGGTGATGGCCACTGCCGATGGCGTCAAAGCCGACTAAATCGCCTGCCAGATGGAAGCCGGTGATCTGCTCGTCGCCCTGTTCGGTAATGGTGTAGCTTTTGATGGTGCCAGAACGGATAGCATAGAGCGATTTCAGTTCGTCTCCCGCCTTAAACAGCGTCTGCCCTTTCTGAATAGGCTTTTTGCGCTCGATGATATTGTCAAGCTGATCGAGTTCATGCTCATTCAGAGTAAACGGGATACAGAGCTGGCTGATGCTGCAATCCTGGCAATGGATAGCACAACCGCCAGACTGAATGCGTCGTATAATTCGCTTTTCCGGGATCATAGGTTTGCTCAAGCCTTAATTGATATTGGTCAATTTTAACATCTTTTTGGTAAGGACGTAAGTCTGGCAAACCTCCAATAAAGACAAGAGACGGCAGCGTGTTGCCATCTCCTTGAAATTCCACAGAATGATTAAGGATTATGAACCTAACAGGAAGAAAATTAAGCACAAAAAGCCTGGGAATTACAGCAGAAAATACCCTTCGTGACGCAGCAGCCACTCTTTGCGCTGTACGCCCCCGGCATAGCCGGTGAGGGTGCCGTTGCGCCCGATCACGCGATGGCAAGGCACCACAATGCTGACGGGGTTAGAGCCATTTGCCGCACCGACCGCGCGCGCCGCGCCGGCACGGCCAAGCTGTTCTGCCAGCTGACCGTAGTGCATCACCTGCCCGCAGGGAATATTACGCAGCGCCTGCCACACCTCGCGCTGGAAAGGGGTGCCCGCCGTGGCGGTTGGCAGGGTATTAATAATGCTGAGATCGCCCTCGAAGTAGGCCGTCAGCTTATCGCTCAGCCCGCCAGGATTACGGGCAGTAATACGCTCGTAACCCTCGGCGCGATAATGGATGTTGAGCAGCTCTACCATCCGGTCGCTGTGCTCTTCCCATTCAACCGCGCGCAGATTGAACGCTTCATCCGCGATAACCCACAGCGGCCCCAGCGGCGTCGCAATCTTATCTTCGAGTAATCTCAGCATCAGTACTCCTTAGTTCAGCCTCGGGTAAACACCCGGTCCAATCGGCAGGCCGACAAGATACCACGCCACCAGCATCACCAGCCATACCCCTAAGAAGATAAGCGGATAGGGCAGAACCAGCGAATAGTAGGTACCCAGCTTAGCCTCCGGCCTGTAGCGTTGCAGGAAGCCTAAAACAGCGGAACGAAGGGTGACACGGGCGCCAGCGGGATCACCGAGGAATCGGCGACACGGAACAGGATCTGGGCGAACGCAGGATGGAAGCCGAGCATCATAAACATGGGGACAAAGATGGGCGCCAGAATCGACCAGATGGCCGACCCGCTGGCAATAAACATGCACAGCAGGGACGACAGCAGCGCCAGGCCGACAAACGCCGGAACACCGCTCAACCCCGCCGCCTCCAGCGCGTCCGTCAGGCTCACGGCCATAAACTTGCCCATGTTGCTCCAGTTAAACATGGCGACAAACTGCGCCAGCGGGAACACCATCACGATAAAACCCGCCATCTCCTTCATCGGCTCGATCATCAGGTGCGGCAGATCTCCCTGACGGCGGATTTTGCCGGTGGCGATGCCGAACGCGAGCGAAACGACGAAGAAGAAGAGAATTATCAGCGGCACAATGCCCTGAATAAACGGCGAGGGCAGTACGGTGTGTTTGATCGGATCGCGCAGCACGCCATTCTCCGGCACCACCATCAGCGCCACCACCGCAATGAACGCCAGCGAGACGATCCCGGCTACGCGCAGGCCGAACTGCTGCTCTTTGCTCAGCGTCTCCAGCTTTTCATCGCTCCGGCCTTCCCATTTACCCAGGCGCGGCTCAATGATCTTATCGGTAATCAGCCCCCCGACAATTGTCAGGACAATCACCGAACTGGCCATAAAGTACCAGTTGTCGATCACGCTGACGTGCATAGTCGCATCGATGGTGCTGGCTGCCTCTGTGCTGATGCCGGAGAGCAGCACATCGGTGGTCACGATCAGCAGGTTAGCGGTAAACCCACAGCCGACGCCCGCAATCGCCGACAGCAGGCCCGCAACAGGATGACGGCCAACGGCGAGGAAAATCAGCGCCCCCATCGGCGGCATGATCACCAGCGCCGCGTCGGACGAGATATGGCTGAAGAAGGCAATAAACAGCACCATATAGCTGGCATAACGCGCGCTGACGTGCGAGGCCATTTTCACCATCAGCGCAGGTAGCAGACCCACGCGTTCGGCCAGTCCCGCGCCTAACACCAGCGCCAGGATGGCGCCCAGCGGCGCAAAACCGCTGAAGTTTTTAATCACGTTCGGCAAAAACCAGTGCAACCCTTCAACGCTGAGCAGGTTTTTCACTGCCACCATGCTGCCGTCGGCCGGGCTGCGCACGCTCACCTCAAAGGCGGACAGCACGGCCGTCGCGGCCATCAGGATGACAATTAAATAGATAAAAAGCAGGAAAGGGTGCGGCACTTTATTGCCGATCCTTTCAACCCAGCCATAGAGCTTACCGGATGGGGAATGCGAAGGTATGGAAGACATACTCATGGGCGTTCCTCGGGACTGTTGTTGTGTTGTGTTTTTTTATTTTAAAGGTGACGGTGTCACGCCCTGCGGGATCGGACACTCGTACGGTTTTTCTGTTATGTGTTGTTCGAACTCTTCCCGGCATTTTCGCAGCAGGTCGGCATCCTGAAGCAGATGCAGCGCGGTCGCGCCCATCACTTTTCCGGCCAGCAACATGCCTTTGTGGGCAATTGAGGTACGCCCCTGCGCCACTAATTGCCAGGTATGCAGCGGGGTGCCCACGGTAAAACAGGGGCTAAAGCACTGTGCAACAGGCATCTTCCAGCTGACATCCCCCACATCGGTGGAGCCTGCCAGCACGTTATCGGTGATGGCGTAAGGGGCAACTTCATCCACCAGCAGCGTCTCCTGATGGCGTCGGGCAAACGCTTTTCCTTCTTCGGCCCCCGTTGCGGCAATGTTTTTCAGGCTGTTTTGCAGGTCGTTTGCCGTGAGCGTGGCGCGGATTTCACGGGCGAATTCGCGTTCCTCTTGCGTCCAGGCTGGCGTGCCGTAATGCTGCAATGCGCGGTACATCGCCGCTTCGAGCGTACGGTTCGGCAGATAGCTGGAGCAGGCTTTATCAAAGCGGCACTCGACGGTGGTTTCGGTCATCATCGCCGCGCCCTGGGCGATTTTCTCGATGCGCGCGTAGATCTGCTGCGCATCGGCCATCTCCGGGGCGCGGATCAGGTACAGCACCTCGGCCTGGGCCTGTACAACGTTGGGCGAAATCCCGCCGGTATCGGTGATGGCGTAATGAACGCGCGCTTTTTCTATGATGTGTTCGTTGAGGAAGTTTGTACCGGTGGTCATCAGCGTCACGGCATCCAGCGCGCTGCGCCCCAGATGTGGGGAGTTTGCGGCATGAGCGGCGATCCCCTTAAACCGCCAGGCGGCCTGAATATTGGCCAGCGTGCTGACGTTAAACATCCCGGCAAAGGCTTCCGGGTGCCATGTCACGGCAGCGTCCACGTCGTCAAACAGACCTTCACGTACCATAAAGGTTTTACCGGAGCCGCCTTCCTCGCCGGGGCAGCCGTAAAAACGCACCGTTCCGCTGCCGTCGTGCTGTTCCAGCCAGCTTTTCACCGCCACCGCACCGGCGAAGGCAGCCGTGCCTAACAGGTTATGCCCGCAGCCGTGGCCGTTCGCCCCCGGGGTGGCGGATTGCGCCGTCGCGCAGTGCGCCTGCTGGCTTAGCCCGGCCAGGGCATCGTATTCGCCCAGAAGGGCGATAACGGGCTTGCCGCTGCCGTAGCTGGCAATAAAGGCGTTGGGAATGCCTCCGGCTTCCCGCGTCAGGGTAAAGCCCTCGGCTTCCAGCGCGCTGGCGAGCCGTTCGGCGGACCAGAACTCTTCGAAGCGCGTTTCGGGATGATCCCAGATGTCGTCGGCAATATCGGTAAACGTCTGACATCGCGTGTCGATGGCATCGGCGATAAAAGCGTAGTTCTCCTGCATTACACACCTCGCGTCCACGGGAAATTAAGCGCAGTTCGCGCCAGCGTTTCGATGGCAACGTTCATCACCTGCTCATCAAAATCGAATTTTTCGTTGTGATGTCCGGCGCTCAGTTCCGTGCCGAAGACCATATACGAGGCCATGCCGCCGTTCTGCTGTACGCGGGCCATCATTAGCGTGGCATCTTCGGAGCCCGCAGGCGCTTTGACCTTATCAATGGCATGAGTCACGCCGGGCACCTGGCTTGCCTGTTCGCGCAGATAATCGACCCAGGCCGGGGAAGGGGCGCTGGAGGTCGCCGCCCCCATCAGGTTTACCCCGGCTGTTACGCCGTAGAGCGCCGCCGCGCCGGTAATTACCGCCTGCGCGCGTTCAAAGACATACTGATTAATGGCCTCGCTTTCGCCGCGGGTTTCAACCTTCAGCAACGCATCAGCCGGAACCACGTTACGTCCGCTGCCCGCCTGCATGACCCCGACGTTAACCCGGGACGCGCCTTCGCTGTGTGGCGCGATGCCATGCAGTGCAATAGCGGCCTGGGCAGCCGCGAGCAGGGCGTTACGGCCCTCTTCCGGTTTACCGCCAGCGTGTGCGGCGACCCCGGTAAAGCGCACGTCAAATTTGGTGGTCGCCATGAAGTTATCGCTGCCGCAGATCACCGTCCCTTCCGGCACGCCGGTCCCAATATGAATGGCGGTAAAGTAGTCCACGCCGTCCAGCGCGCCTGCGGCGACCATAGCCCGCGCGCCGCGCGTACCCTCTTCGGCAGGCTGGAAGATCAGTTTGATGATGCCGTTGAGCTGCGCTTCATGCTGCTTAAGCACCTGCGCGAGCCCCAGACCAATGGTGGTATGCCCGTCGTGGCCACAGGCGTGCATCATGCCCGGGTTGCAGGAGGCAAAACCGTCGCGGAAGGGGCGATGACTTTCGTCAAGCGCTTCGCTTAAATCAAGTGCATCCATGTCTACCCGAAACGCCAGCGTTGGGCCTGGACGTCCGGTATTCAGGGTCGCCACAATGCCGGTAAATCCGCCCTCAAACGGCGCCAGCCATTTCTCCGGCGCACCCTGCGCCCGGGCGCGGGCAAACTCTCGTGAAAGGGTGGCGTCATCGGGCAGTCCCATACGGCTTTCGGCATCGACCACGTCGCGGCCCATCGCCAGTTCGTAGCCCAGCGAGTCGAGGATCTCCGCGACTTTCGCGGCTGTTCGAAACTCCACCCAGCCGGATTCCGCGAAATGGTGGAAATCGCGACGCCATGCGCTCAGTTGTGGGGCTAATGTCTGGATGTACTGCGCCAGTGCGTTCATATCTTTTCCTGTCATCATTAAAATATGTGAACTGCTTCACGCTGTGATAGTTTTTACTTATCACTAATCGTTTTTTCACAGTTTTAACCGTTCAGGAATTACCCTCGCACATCCGTTTCCATTAAAGTAGATGACAGTTTCTTTACTCTGATAAACAACGGTTATCGGTCGCGTTATGTCATTTCAGATTAAATTTCATCAAATCAGGGCGTTTGTCGAAGTGGCGCGTCAGGGCAGTATTCGCGGCGCCAGCCGGACGCTTAATCTTTCGCAGCCCGCGCTGACCAAATCCATTAAAGAGCTGGAAGAAGGTATGGCGGCCCAGCTGTTTGTGCGCCGGAGTAAAGGCGTCGCGCTGACCGAGTGCGGAGAAGGGTTTTATCACCGCGCTAATTTGATTCTGGAAGAGCTACGTGCGGCGCAGGATGACATCCGCCAGCGGCAGGGCGAACTTGCCGGGCAGATCAATATTGGGATGGGGGCCAGTATTTCACGCAGCCTGATGCCAGCCGTTATTACGCGTTTTCATGCGCAGCATCCTCAGGTCAACGTCCGGATTATGGAAGGCCAGCTGGTGTCGATGATTAATGAATTACGTCAGGGTGAGCTGGACTTTACCATCAATACCTATTATCAGGGGCCGTACGATCACGAATTTACGTTTGAAAAGTTGTTCGAAAAGCCTTTTGCCGTATTTTGTCGGGCAGGGCATCCGGCGACAGGGGCGACCTCAATTAATGAGCTTCTGCAATATAACTGGACGATGCCTACGCCCCGGGGAAGTTATTATAAACAGTTGCAGGATACTTTTAACCACCGCTCTCAAATACCGCGAATTGGCGTTGTCTGTGAGACCTTTTCCTCCTGTATTAGCCTCGTCGCACAAAGCGATTTCATCAGCATTTTACCGCAGGAGCTGGGCTGCGATCCGCTTCTGGCGCACCGTCTGATAATGCTGCCGGTTGTCGAAACCCTGCCTAAAGCAGCATATTATTTAATTCAGCGTCGTGATTCTCGCCAGACACCGCTTGCCGAATCATTAATCACGCAGTTTCGAAGGGAAGCCAGAAAATTAATTTAATCAAAATAACAACAATAAAAAAATAGAGTCTGCCCGACATCAGACAGACTCCACAGTACACACAGTCGTGCATCCTTTCGCGGATCCTACATGCATTATCCATTGGGCAGGTTTATTAAGTTATAACAGCTTTTTCTTAAAAGAGAAGGACGTTGAGTGATTGATTTCACGATTTTTTAACGTAAATTATTTAATTAATTACGGCTGAAATTTAAGTTAAGGTTGGATTAAATTTATTGCGTCTGCGATTATCCGTTCCTTAAGCCATTATTTGAACCCGTGCCCGGATGATTGAGACCCGCAACGGGCGCAGGTATAGTACATCACTCAGATGTAGCCGGAGGATTTCCATGAACCCTGACGACAAATCACTTTTTCTTGACGCCATGGAGGATGTCCAGCCGCTCAAACGCTGCGCGGATATTCACTGGCAGCAGAGCCGCAACACGCGGGCGCGTCAGGAAATAGATACTGAGCAGCTCGATAACTTTCTGACGCTGGGGTTTCTGGAACTGTTGCCCCTTGACGAGCCGCTGATGTTCCAGCGCGAAGGGGTACAGCAGGGGGTATTTGATAAGCTGCGTTCCGGCAAATATTCCCGTCAGGCCAGCTTAACGCTGTTACGCCAGCCTGCGGAGCAATGCCGCCAGCTGGTCTATTCCTTTATTCGCCAGGCCGGACGTGACGGGCTACGCAACCTGATCATCGTGCATGGTAAAGGGCGTGAACAGCAGTCGCATCCTAACGTGGTGCGCAGCTATCTTGCGCGCTGGCTGACCGAGTTCGACGAAGTACAGGCCTTTTGCGAAGCGCAGCCCCATCACGGCGGCAGCGGAGCATGCTATGTCTCGTTGCGTAAGTCAGAGGATGCGAAGCGTGATAACTGGGAGCGCCACGCCAAGCGCAGCCGCTAATCAGGCAGGCGGGCGAGATGCCCGCCTGTCACTCAGAAGGTTTCCCAGTTCGCGTCAGCTGTATTCGCGCCTGCCACTGACGGGCGCAGCAGTACGGGCGTTTTCACGTTTTTAGGGCGAGCCGCCAGCGATGCCTGAGCGTTCAGCCGGAATGCCGCCACGGCCTGACGCAGCTGTTCAGACTGATCTTCCAGCGCTGCCGCCGCCGTTGCCGACTCCTGTACCAGCGCGGCGTTTTGCTGCGTGACGCTGTCCATCTGCGAGACCGCCAGGCTGACCTGCTCTATACCGCGGCTCTGCTCGTCAGACGCCGAGGAAATCTCAGCCATAATATCGGTCACGCGCGTCACGGCCGCGACGATCTCTTTCATGGTCGCACCCGCCTCGCTTACCTGTTCCGAGCCGGTATTCACCCGGCTGACAGAGTTCTCGATAAGCCCTTTGATCTCTTTTGCCGCCTGCGCGCTGCGGCTGGCCAGCGTCCGTACTTCACCTGCCACGACCGCAAAGCCGCGACCTTGTTCCCCGGCACGGGCGGCTTCAACCGCCGCGTTGAGCGCCAGAATGTTGGTCTGGAAGGCAATGCTATCGATAACGCCGGTGATATGCGCAATTTGCTGAGAACTGTCGGCAATGTCATTCATGGTACGCACCACGTTATCCACCACCTGACCGCCGCGTGCGGCGGTTTCAGACGCATTCTTCGCCAGCAGCGTCGCCTGGCGGGCGTTATCCGAGTTCTGTTTCACCGTGGCAGTCAGCTCTTCCATACTGGCGGCGGTCTCTTCCAGCGAGGCTGCCTGCTGCTCGGTTCGCGCGGAAAGGTCGTTACTCCCGGCGGCAATTTCTCCTGCGCCCGTGTAGATCGAATCGGTGCTGCCGCGCACGGCGCTGACGGTGCTCACCAGCGACTGCTGCATCTCGTGCAGACCAGCAGCCAGCTGGCCCATCTCGTTGCGCCCGGTAATCGCGACGTTTTGCGTCAGATCGCCGCTCGCGATGGTGCGAATATGGTTCATGATGGCGTTGAGCGGTTTCAGGAGCAGGTGCTGTAAACCCTGCCAGATCACCACCAGCACGGCGATAACGGTCAGGAAGATCGCCGCCAGCGTCCACTGCATCTGGGTAAAGCTGCTCTGATTCTCTTCGGCGGCGGCTTTCAGCAGCACGTTGTTTTCAGCGCGCCAGCGGGTATAGACCGCCTCCATCTCATCCTGCGCCTGCTGGGCGTCCAGGTCGCCATAGGCCTGATACTTATCGGCGCGCAGATACTCAATGGACAAGCGCATCACCTCGTGCATTTGCTTCCAGGCTTTCTGCATCTCTTCGGTGAGCGCGGCATTCTGGCCCTTCACCTGCGGAATCGCCTGCCAGTTTTTGTAATAGTCTTCGGCTTTGGTCAGCGAACCGTTCGCGGTGCCCAGCAGCGTGTTAATTGCTGCGAGAGAGGCCGGATCGCGCTGGTTTTTCAGGTAGCGGATCGCCACGCGGGTGACGGTAACGCGCGTTTTCACCAGCGTGTTCACGCTGTCGCTCAGGCTCTCCTGTTGGGCATTGAGTAACCCGGAGTTCTGAAAGTTGTGACGATCGTTGTTAACGGCAGAGTAGAACAACCCTCCCGTGACAACTTGCAGCAGACAGAATATGGTGAGGGCAAAGATAATACCGGTAATCACGTGCAGATTTTTCAGCATGGCGGTCATCCGTAAGAGAAGAGGCAGGGTTACATCAATACTATCGTCGTAGCGAATTTAAACTTTAATTTTACTATTGCTTAACTAATGGTTTCGTTGCGGAACCTGTTGTAAACCCGGATCATTTTTTATGAGGAAGGTCAGCATGAGCAGCATAGATAAAAGCGGAACGTTCACGCTCGGAACGCGTACGGTTAAACGATTTGGCTATGGCGCGATGCAGCTTGCCGGGCCTGGCGTTTTTGGTCCGCCAAAAGACAAAAATGCGGCGCTGGCGGTGCTGCGTGAAGCGGTGGCGTCGGGTGTGAATCACATTGATACCAGCGATTTTTACGGCCCTCATGTGACCAACCAGCTTATCTGCGAGGCGCTTCATCCGTACCGGGACGACCTTACGATTGTGACCAAGATCGGCGCCCGACGCGGCGAGGATGCCTCCTGGCTGCCGGCGTTTTCCGCGCAGGAGCTGACGCAGGCGGTGCATGACAACCTGCGTAACCTGAAGCGGGATGTGCTGGACGTGGTTAACCTGCGGATCATGTTTAGCACCCACGGACCGGCGGAAGGTTCGATTGCCGCGCCGCTGAGCACCCTTGCGGAGCTGCAACAGCAGGGGCTGGTTCGTCATATTGGGCTGAGCAACGTCACCGCTTCGCAGGTTGCTGAAGCGCAGAAGATGGTTTCCGTGGTGTGCGTACAGAACATGTACAACGTTGTGAATCGCGGTGACGATGCGCTGGTCGATTCACTGGCGCAGCAGGGGATTGCCTGGGTGCCGTTCTTCCCGCTGGGTGGTTTCACGCCACTGCAATCTTCCGGACTACAGGCGGTGGCGGATTCGCTGGGCGCGACGCCGATGCAGGTGGCGCTGGCATGGCTGCTGCAACGCTCGCCAAATATCCTCTTGATCCCGGGAACCTCATCGGTGGCGCATCTGCGTGAAAACCTGGCGGCAGCCGATCTGGTTTTGCCGCCTGAGGCGCTGGAGACGTTAAATTCGCTGGTGGGGTAATCCCGATGGCAGCAAAAGCCCGGAGGATTTTTCGGGCTTTTGCTGTTTATGATCCAATCTGACTTCTTTGGCGGTGAAGCGCTAATGCTTCCGCCACGATTTCCTGCTTACTTTTCCGTGTTTCATACGCAGTAATGCGGATGTACTCCATCAGCGCAGGATCGATGCGCGCGCTTAACATCCTGAGTTCGGCCTCCTTTGCGACACCGCGAGCAACACGCTTATCGGGATAATCACGGGCGGGCATAGAAAACGTCCTCCAAAAATTGTCTTGTTAATTTGTGCTGTAAAATATGCGCCAGTCTAAATAGAAAGTCAACGGATAGTGATTATGCAGTGATGCTAAGTTGTCTTTTCTGTATTTGGAAGTCATTAGTAAGTGATTTGATAGTGATGTTTTATGACGCGTTAAGCTTGCCCATGCGTAAAAATTTACAAAACAAATAATCTTCATTGCTATAGAGGGTTATAAGCGAAGCGGTTAAGGCGTAGCCAGCCGCTTACGCTGACATGGCTTGATCGATACCTCAGTTAAAACTACTGTATATAAAAACAGTATGGAGGTGTTTATTATGATCTTTTTCAGACCCGCAGACTTGCGTGAAATCGTTGCTATTCCACTTTTCAGCGACTTAGTACAGTGCGGCTTCCCCAGCCCGGCAGCGGATTATGTAGAGCGGCGTATCGATTTAAACGAGTTATTAGTCGCCCATCCCAGCTCCACTTACTTTGTCAAAGCCGCCGGTGACTCGATGATAGAAGGGGGGATCAATAACGGTGATTTGCTGGTGGTGGACAGTTCCCGCAAGCCTGAGCATGGCGATATCGTGATTGCGGCGGTAGAGGGCGAATTTACCGTGAAGCGCCTCCAGTTGCGTCCCAATATTCAACTCAACCCCATGAACAGCGCCTATTCACCGATTATTGTCGGCAGCGACGATACGCTCGATATCTTTGGTGTAGTGACGTATATCGTGAAATCCGCGAGCTGATCGTGTTTGTGAAGCTTAATTAATAGGCAATAAGTTAATTCTCATCATGCAAAAATCTTACGTTATCCGGGCTGTCTTGTCGGCAAACCTGATATTCATCGCATAAGCCGGAACTGACTGGTCAAATATTCTGGTATTGGCGAATTACAGAGTGATATCCCATTTTTTTATTTTGTTATGTTCCTGCACTTTAGTGAGTTTTCTTTTCTTCCGACAGAATACATTTTGTCTACATTATAATTTTAATTTATGATTCGCACACGAACAATTGATGTTGTGCGGGGTTTTAGCATCGTGGCAGTCAATAAAACCCTGCTGTTATAAAGTAATCAGGAGATTCATTTTTATGTCAGACAATAATCCCCGCCCATCCGGCTGGTTAGGCCCGTGGTGCCTGCTGGTGGGTGTGATACTTCTTGTAACGGGGCTCTTTTTTGCCATCGGCGGTTTTAAACTGGTTTCCCTGGGGGGGAGTTGGTATTTTCTCATCGCCGGGGTTATCACTCTGCTCTCTGCGATTCAGTTCTTCCGCCGCAAGTCCTCTGCCGTGGGGCTGTTTGCCCTGGTGTTTCTTGGCACCCTGATTTGGGCATTTTTCGATGCCGGGCTCGACTTCTGGCCGCTGGTTTCCCGTTTAATGGTACCCGCCGGGCTGATGGTGCTGGCAGCCGCTACCTGGCCTGCATTGCGTAAACGTGAAGGAAAACCGTCCTGCGCAAAAGGAGCCGTGGGGGTCTGCGCGGTCCTTATTATCGCCATGGGCGTCACCTTTGTTCAGATGTTTCAACCCCATCCGACCGTGCCGTTTAGCGGTGAAAAACGCCCGCTGGTGCCGGTAAAAGATGATGCGAAACAGCAGAACTGGGATCACTACGGTAATACGGCTGGCGGTAGTCGCTTTGTGGCGCTGGACCAGATAACCCGTGACAACGTGAAAAACCTGAAACCGGTCTGGACCTACCATACCGGTGACGTACCGGAAAGTCCGGACGGCAATGGCGCAGAAGATCAGCAAACGCCGCTACAGGTTGGCGATCGTGTGTTCCTCTGTACGCCGCATAACAACGTGATCGCCGTGGATGCCGATAGCGGGAAAGAGATCTGGAAAGCGGAAATCAACGCCAAGTCTGCAATCTGGATGCGCTGCCGTGGCCTGGCGTACTTTGATGCCACCAAACCGCTGGCACAGCCAACGGTAGCTGGCTCCACGCCGGTTCTGCCAGCGCAGGTCGCACCGGGCGCTGCATGCCAGCGCCGTATCCTGATGAATACCATCGACGGTAAGCTGATCGCGTTAGACGCCGATAACGGCAAGTTCTGCCCGGACTTCGGCACTAACGGCAGCGTTAACCTGCATGAAGGGATGGGCGACGCGTCAGATCCCACCTACGTGCTGACGTCGGCCCCGACGCTGGCGGGTACGACGGTTGTCGTTGGCGGCCGCGTTGCGGATAACGTCAGCACCGATATGCCGGGAGGCGTTATACGTGGTTATGACGTGATCACCGGCCAGCTGCGCTGGGCGTTCGACCCGCGTAATCCGGATCCGAACTATGTTCTGAAGCCGGGCGAACACTACAAACGTAGCTCTGCAAACTCCTGGGCCCCTATGTCCTGGGATGCGTCGATGAATACCGTGTTTATCCCGATGGGAAGTTCCTCTGTCGACCTGTGGGGCGCTGACCGTATTCCGGAAGATCATAAATACGCCACCTCAATCCTCGCGCTGGATGCGACTACCGGGAAAGAGAAGTGGGTATACCAGACCGTGCATAACGACCTCTGGGATTTCGATATCCCGATGCAGCCGAGCCTGGTTGATTTCCCGACGAAAGAGGGCAACAAGCCCGCGGTGGTGGTGGGCACCAAAGCGGGGCAAATTTATGTTCTTGATCGCCTGACGGGTAAACCGCTCACTGAAGTGAAAGAGGTTCCGGTAAAACCAGCGGATATTCCACGTGAACAGTACCCGGCAACGCAGCCGCGTTCTGTGGGAATGCCGCAGATTGGCGCGGAAACCCTGAAAGAATCGGATATGTGGGGGGCGACGCCGTTTGACCAGCTGGCCTGTCGTATCAGCTTCAAATCAATGCGTTATGACGGTCTGTACACGATGCCGGGAACCGATATTTCCCTGAGCTTCCCGGGCTCGCTGGGGGGAATGAACTGGGGTAGTCTGTCCACCGATCCGAACAACCAGTACATCTTCGTCAACGACATGCGTCTGGGTCTGTGGGTCCAGCTGATTAAACAAGATCCGCAGAGCGCGGTGGCAAACACGGGCGGTGAAGCCGTGAACGCCGGGATGGGCGCCGTTCCGATGAAAGGAACGCCGTATTCGGTCAACAAAAACCGTTTCATGTCACCGCTGGGCATTCCGTGTCAGAAACCACCGTTTGGCTCCCTCTCCGCGATTGACCTGAAAACGCAGAAAATCGTCTGGCAGGTGCCGGTCGGTACCGTTCAGGATACCGGTCCGTTTGGGGTAAAAATGCGTATGCAGATGCCTGTCGGTATGCCGACGCTGGGCGGTACGCTGGCCACGCAGGGCGGTCTGGTCTTCATTGCGGGAACCCAGGATTACTACCTGCGCGCCTTTGATTCCTCTACGGGGGAAGAAGTGTGGAAAGCGCGTCTCCCGGTGGGGAGCCAGGGCGGACCTATCAGCTATGTATCACCGAAAACCGGCAAACAGTACATTCTGATCTCTGCCGGCGGTGCACGCCAGTCGCCGGATCGTGGTGACTACGTGATTGCCTACGCGCTGGATAAATAACAGCGAAATAAGCAGCCCGGCCCCGTCGTAGTACGGGGCTTTTTTTTGACTAAAAACTACGCACAGGAAGAAAGCGCCGGTTCCGGTCAGCCCGTGAAAAGCACCCGCCAGCGTCGGCGACGGCGAGTCATCTCGCGCCATAGCGCGACTATCTCGTCAGGTTGCAGGGCATCAATAGCCTGCGGCGTTAACACCGGCAAACCATAGCGCTGGCGCAGGGCGGCCACTGCCGTGGCGCTGGCATCCATCGGTGAGCGGATCTGCGTCGCCAGCTGCTGTCGCAATACGCTGAACGCTGCCTCATCGCACGGCGTCAGCTCACGCAAAAATCGTTTGCAGCAACCCAACAGGTTCACGGGAGAACGGTCAGGCGACTGTAACGCCAGCAGCAGGCCATCGCGATCGGCAATACGCTGATAACGACAGCTGACCACGTAGCCAATCTGCTGTTCCACACGCAGGCGCTGGAAAAATTGCGGTTCGCAGCATAACGCCAGCAGCCGCAGCGCGGCGAGCGACGCGCCCGGCGGCAGGGGAATAAACACCAGCAGCGCCGAATCCGCGCTGGCGTGCGGAATGTGTTCGATCCCGCCGGGACAACCGCTTAACGGCAACGGCGTAGCGTTAACCGGTGTCCGGAGCAGGCCAAGCTGCCGGGCTAACCCGTGCGCGTGCCCGGCGCTGCCGCCAACTAACGCCGCCAGCCAGCCGTCCCGTGGCGGATCCGATGCCAGACGTTCAGGCAATTGCTGGAGCAGCTCACGGATGGCGATGCCTTCTGGCGCTGGCGTAAGAGCCGGAGCGGGGTGGGAGAGGCGATCGATTATCGCCCCGATGATGGGTTCCGCCGTCACCACGGCGTCAGGAAGCCGCAGGGTGAGCTGCCAGCTACCGTCAACCGTCTGCCACTCGCCGCTGCCGTCGATATGGCGCAGTTCAGCAAGAAGAGGGCGTAACTGTTTGCCCATCGCCACCCCGTGCGCCCGTTCCACGCGCGAATAAAAAGGCCTGCGCAGTATCAGCGTCGGCGGTTGTGTCTGCGCCGACAAATGCAGCAGTGGAGCGGCTTCTGACGTCGGGGCTGGCGCAGCATACCTGGCAGTCTGCGGGTAGAAGGAAAACGCGATGGGGCTATCATCTGCAACCGGCTGGCGACGCCAATGGCTAAGCGGCAGGGCAAAACCCTGGCTGGCGATAATTTCAGCGGTTTCCATTTTTTTGCAGGCCAGATACGAGGTGGGCGCCGTCAGTAAATCGGCACAAAAGGCGGAAAAACCCACGGGCGTCGCGCCGGGCGCAAAACCAAACGCCCGCTGGCGCAGCTGCTCCAGCGTCGGCAGGGCGCTGAAACGCTGCTGTGCCAGCCGATAATAATGCCGCTGCTGCTCATCCGTCGTTTGCTGTAGCGCCCGTAGCCAGTGGGTAATGTGCGGGTCAATGTCCTCGGGCCGTTCGCTATCAACCGTTAGCGCCAGCCAGCCGTAATCATCATCCTGATAAAGCCAGTTCAGGGCGACTTCTTCTGCCAGCCCGCGCGCCCGTAGCCCGGCAATCAGGCTTCCGGGGGCGTCGTCCAGTAAAAACTCCCGAAATAAAGTGACGTTGTCACTTTTTCGAATGAGCGGACAACGCCACAGTGCGGGTCGCTCCGTCACCGCCAGCTGATAATCTGCTTCAGCGCTAAGACGCAACGGGGGAACGGTTTCAGGCATGCCTCCTGACGCAAAACCAGACGCAAACGTATGGGCAAGCTCGGCCAGCGCATCCAGCGTTTGCGGCCCTTGCAGCCACAATTGCAGGTGTCCGGCCACATAATAGCGACGATGAAAGTCGCGCAACGCGGCTTGCAGCGATACCGGGTCCTGCCCGAGAGACTCCTTGCTACCCACCTGAAAACGGCGAAAAAACGCGGGTTCTTCCATCGCGTGGCGCGCCGCCGCTTCGCGCCGGGCGGAATCATGTTGCTGGATGAGCCGGTTTTCCGCATCAATGACCGCCACTTCGCGCTGTATGTCATGCGATGAAAGCAGCGGCGCCTGCAACATATCCCGCAGCCGCGCGACGCCGTCGGACAGGTTATCGGCGGCGACATCGAAGAAAAAAGCGCTGTGGCGAGCCAGCGTGGTGGCATTGACGCTGCCGCCCTGGCGCTGGACCCAGGCCATAAGTCGATCATCGCCCTGATAGCGCTGGCTACCGCGGAACAGCAGGTGCTCAAGTAAATGCGCAAGACCGGCGAAGCGCGGTGGTTCGTGATGGCTTCCGGCACTCACGCGCGCCAGCGCCGCCGCGCGTGTCGCCTGCGGCTGATGCACCAGCGTTGCGCGCAAACCGCCTGCCAGTTCCACGATGCGGGTGGTCATTATCGTTACAGTTCCCGGGTTTTATAGATAAGCTGAGAGCGGGTACGGTTGCGGAACTGAAGCTGACCGATCTTCATATCACTACAGGCTGCTTCGCGGCGCGCCTCGAGAATTTTATGATGATGCGGCGATTTGCTGCACACCGGATCGGCGTTATCCGCATTCCCGGTGAGCATAAAGGCCTGGCAGCGGCAGCCGCCGAAGTCCTTCTCCTTTTCATCGCAGGAGCGGCACGGCTCCGGCATCCAGTCAAACCCGCGATAGCGGTTGAAGCCGAAAGAGTCATACCAGATGGATTCCAGGCTCTGCTCAAGCACCGACGGGAAATCCACCGGCAGCTGGCGCGCGCTGTGGCAGGGCAGCGCCGTGCCTTCCGGGGTCACGCTGAGGAATATCGACCCCCAGCCGCCCATACAGCCTTTTGGCCGCTCTTCGTAATAATCGGGGGTGACGAACAGCAGGTTGGTCAGATTGCCGCTGGCGGCCATTTTTTGCCGATATTCGGCAACCACGCGTTCCGCGCGGGCGATCTGTTCCCGCGTCGGCAGAAGCCCCTGACGGTTAAGGAACGCCCAACCGTAGAACTGGCAGGTGGCAAGTTCGACGTCGTCGGCGTCCAGTTCGATGCACAGCTCGATGATTTTATCGATCTGATCGATATTATGTCGGTGCAGGACGAAATTCAGCACCATCGGGTAATCGCGGGCTTTGACCGCTCTGGCCATCGCCAGCTTCTGCTGGAAGGCTTTTTTATTTCCCGCCAGCGCAGCGTTGAGCACTTCATCGCTGGCCTGGAAGCTAATCTGGATATGGTCCAGACCGGCCTCGCTGAACGCGTCGAGCTTGCTTTCCGTCAGGCCAATTCCCGAGGTGATCAGGTTGGTATAAAAACCGAGATCGCGGGCGGCGCGGATCAGCTCCGGCAGATCTTTACGCGTCAACGGTTCGCCGCCGGAAAAACCTATCTGCACGCTGCCCATCGCCCGCGCCTGGCGGAAAACCTCAATCCACTGTTCGGTGGTCAGCTCCTGATCCTGCCGGGCAAAGTCCAGCGGGTTAGAGCAGTAAGGACACTGTAGCGGACAGCGATAGGTCAGCTCCGCCAGCAGCCACAGCGGTGGATTGACGGCGGGTTTATTCTGGCTCACGGAAAATAATCCACTTCTGTTGATAAGCGATTTGCAGGAATTCTACGACGTCGTCATCCACGCCGCCGGCTTCCGGGAACCGTTCGTTGAGTATGGCAATGATGGCCGCCGCGTCGCGTTGGCCATCGACCAGTTCGAGGATCGCGGCCGCGGCCTCATTAAGTTTAGCCATGCCTTCCGGATAGAGGATGACATGGCTGTCCTGAGCGGCTTCCCATTGCAGGCGATAGCCGCGACGAAAGGCGACGATGGAGTTTTTTTGCATGCTTATACCAGTCGGGTTGTGTGCCAGGCCGCTTTGTCGGTGACCGTGTGATAAGGCGGACGCTGTAGCGCGTAGGCCATGGTCATCGCGTCGAGCATCGACCACAGGATATCGAGTTTGAACTGAAGGATCTCCAGCATCCGATTCTGCTTTTCTGCGCTATCGCAGTAACGCTTCGCCAGCTCCAGACCGTGTTCAACGTCGCGGCTGGCCTGGCTGAGGCGGCTGCGGAAATAAAAATAGCCTTCCTCTTTGATCCACGGGTAGTGCTGTGGCCAGCTGTCGAGACGCGACTGATGGATTTGCGGGGCGAACAGTTCGGTGAGCGAGCTGCATGCCGCCTCCTGCCAGTTGGCGCGGCGGGCGAAGTTAACGTAAGCGTCGACGGCGAAACGGACGCCGGGCAGCACGTGGCGTTCGCTGATTAAGTCCTCGCGGCTGAGCCCCACGGCTTCGCCCAGCTGTAGCCAGGCTTCGATACCGCCGTCATGACCGTTGCTGCCGTCGTGATCGAGGATCCGCTGCACCCATTTGCGACGCGTGTGCGGATCCGGGCAGTTCGCCATAATTGCCGCGTCTTTCAGCGGGATCGTCGTCTGGTAGTAAAACCGGTTCGCCACCCAGCCCTGGATCTGCTCGCGGCTGGCCTCGCCGTTATGCATCGCGATATGGTACGGATGGTGAATATGATAGTAGGCGCCTTTCGCCCGGAGGGCGTGCTCAAACTCTTGCGGCGAGAGCGTTTCGCGAATGTGCATAGTTAGTCCTGAAGCGTGATGTTCATCCCGTCCCAGCTCACTTCTATTCCCTGCTGCGCAAGGGCGTGACGCTGCGGCGACTGCTCGTTAAGGATCGGGTTGGTGTTATTAATGTGGATCAGAATCTTGCGCTTTGCCGGCAGCGAGGCCAGCAGCGCCATCATGCCGTGTTCATCGCCGAGCGCCAGATGGCCCATGTCGCGGCCGGTATTGCGTCCGACGCCGGTGGCCTGGAGTTCATCGTCCTGCCAGACGGTGCCGTCAATCAGCAGGCAGTCCGCTTTTTTAAGCCACGGCAGGATGGCGTCATCGGGTTCACCGAGACCCGGCGCGTAGAACAGCGTCTGACCGTTGCGGCGGTTTTCGATAAACAGCGCCACGTTATGCCCCGGCAGCGGGCGGTCGCGCCACGGCGAATAGGGCGGCGCGTTACTGGCGATGGGGACAGCGGTAAACTGCAAATCAGGGCAGGCTTCCACGCTAAAGGCGGTGAGCGGCGCGATCGGGTGATGAATCAGGCCGCCGTTCCAGTGCCGGAGCATGGTAAAAATCGGGAATCCGCTGGAAAGATCTTCATGCACCTCCGGCGTACACCATACCTGATGTGGGCACCCCTCGCGCAGGCTGAGCAGCCCGGTGGTGTGGTCAATCTGGCTATCGGTGAGAATAATGCCGCCAATATGCGTGCCGCGCAGAACCTCTTTCTTATTCAGTTCTGGCGTATGGGCAATCTGCTGGCTGATATCGGGGGAGGCGTTACACAGCACCCACTCTTTGCCGTTATCGCTGACGATGATCGACGACTGGGTGCGAGGGGTCGCCTGAAGGGTACCGTCGCGCAAACCCTGACAGTTGGCGCAGTTACAGTTCCACTGGGGGAAACCACCGCCAGCGGCGGAACCGAGGACTTTAATAAACATGAAGATGGGCCAGGTAGTCAAACAAAAATGCCCGCACGGATGGCGGGCAGAGCGATTAGCGGTTGGAAATGTACAGGGTCACTTCCAGGCCAAGACGTAAATCAATAAAAGCAGGTTTCTTCCACATCGTTTTTTCCTCTTTAAAAAAGCAGCACCAACGCCATTGTTTGTGCCAGTTTTGTGATGGTCATCAAATAATGCGTCACAGGAGGGCAAAGCTCAACCCGAAAGATGTAAGGAATTAACTTAATGTTTACAACGTAACCTATTGTTGCCAAACATTTTGCAATACCTTTTGCCAGTTGCCCCACAGCAGCTTATTCAGCACAAATTGATCATAGCCGCTGTCACGCAATGCGCTGATTAGCCGTGGTAAACCACTCACATCGTGTAAATCATCAGGCAACGTAATGCCGTCAAAATCGGAGCCCAGCGCGACATGATCGTCACCCATGATGTTAATAAGATAGTCGATATGACGAACGATTGTGCTCAGCGGGGTATCGCTATCGCGTTTACCGTCGGCGCGCAAAAACGCGTTGCCGAAATTGACGCCTGCCACGCCGCCGCTGTCGCGGATAGCCAGCAGCTGCCGATCGGTCAGATTGCGCGGTTGCGGGCACAGCGTATGGGCGTTGGAATGGGTGGCGACCAGCGGTGAAGAGGAATGACGAGCGGTATCCCAGAACGCTTTTTCATTCATATGCGAAACGTCAATCAGCATGTTCAGGGCGTTAGCGTGCTTAATGAGGGCGATACCCTCAGCGGTAAGCCCTGGGCCGCTGTCCGGGCTGCCGGGAAACGCCCCGTTAACGCCGGTGCCAAAACGGTTAGCAATGTTCCAGAAAGGCCCAATGCTGCGCACCCCGGCGGCATAAAAAGCCTGTAGATCGCCTCCCTCGCCGTCAAAACCGCCCGCGCCCTCAATATGCGCCACCATCGCCAGCACTTTATCCTGACGGCAGCGTTCGATATCCGCCGCGCTCAGGCACAATCGCGCCCGGCCATCGGAGTGGGCGACAAGCTGCTTAAGGATCGTCAGCTGCTGCCAGAGAATGTCGACCGGCTGCCACGGCTCGCTGGCGTATTGTGGCGCCATGCGGGCGATATACTCCTGCGGCGGCACGAACAGCGCGAACAGCCCGCCGGAAAATCCGCCTTGCTGCATGCGTGGATAATCGAGGTGTCCCTTCTCAATGCCGGAGAAGAAGGCCGTTACCGGATCCTGGCGATGGTGAAGCCATAAATTAAGCAACAGGTCATTGTGACCATCAAAAATCGCCATAGCGCATCCCACTGTCTTTTATTGCTGCGAAAGTTGCCTGGCACGATAACCGATTTGTCCGGTCCGGCAAGGGGAAAATTACAACTTAGCAGCAATTGTTAATATCACTTAACAGTGAGGAGATCCTCAAAGCGGGTGGTGTAGCGGGGTGAAAGCATTTCCCGTTTCATCTGCCACGGCTGCTGAATACCCTGTCCCGCGAAGTAAAGCGTGCCACGGCCATTTTCAGCATTCAGATGGTCTAATACATCCATTAACTTTTGGCTGTTTTTCCTGGGTGCGTTGTCGTCAAACAGATTAAGTTGCGCGACGCCCTGGCTATAAAAATCTCCCAGCATCACTCCGGCTTTCTGGTACCGATGGCCGTTCTTCCAGACCGCATCCAGACAACGAACTGATGCGCTGATAATATCCCGGCTATCCTGGGTTGGGGTGAGCAGTTTTACCGACGCGCTATTGCCATAATATGGCTCGTTAAGCGCGAAGGGCGAGGTTTTAACAAATACGGTGATAAAGCGGCAATGCTGATGCTCATTGCGAAGTTTTTCTGCTGCCCGGGCGGCATAACTACAGATGGCCTGGCGTACATCGTCATATTCCGTGATGCGTTCGCCAAACGAGCGCGAACAGACGATTTCTTGCTTTACCGGGGCAAACTCTTCCAGTTCAAGACACGATTCGCCCCGTAATTCACGCACCGTTCTCTCCAGCACGACATTGAAATGTTTTCTTATGAACCGGATATCGGTGTCTGCCAGTTGCAGGACGGTCTTAATCCCCATCATCTCAAGCTTCTTCGCTATGCGACGTCCTACACCCCAAACGTCTTCGACGGGTAGCGCCGCCATCAGCTTTCTCTGACGATCCACATTGGATAAATCAACAACGCCTCTCGTCTGGCGCTGCCAGCGTTTCGCCGCGTGATTTGCCAGTTTCGCCAGCGTCTTTGTGGGTGCGATGCCCACCCCGACGGTCAGATGGGTGTGTTGCAGTACGGTCGCTCTCATTTCATGCCCAAAATCGGAAAGATCGCGACAATTACGCACGCCGGTAAGATCGCAAAAGATCTCATCAATTGAGTATATTTCGCTACGAGGCGACATCGCTTCAAGCGTGTTCATTACCCGGTTGGACATATCCGCGTAAAGTTCATAATTACTGCTGAAACAAACCACGCCATGATGCCTGAAGAGATCTTTCTGTTTGAAGTACGGTTCACCCATTTTCACAAAGGGTTTGGCTTCAGCGGAGCGAGAGATGACGCACCCATCGTTATTGGACAATACGACCACCGGTCGTCCCTTCAGGTCCGGGCGAAAAACCGTTTCACAGGAAGCATAGAAAGCGTTCACATCACACAGTGCAAACATGGTCAGCTCGCTCTGGTATCGCCAGGTGGGGTGAAAAACTGCATTATGATCACCGTTAATCAATACTGTATTTATATACAGTATTGTATATTGATAGCAAAGATCAAGGGGGAACGAGGAGTGACGTCGTACGGGTGCAGGAGGGCGAGGGTTATGTCCAGAATGGTGGCGAGGCAAATCTGGCGGAAAGGGTATTTAATGAAATATTTAAGGAATATAAGTGCCCATACGGCAGGTATGGGCAGTGAAGCCGTCGATATTACTTCTTCTTGTTCATCATCGCCTTGAGATCGGCAAAGGGGTTAAACGTGGCGACACCCACGTCTTTTTGCGCATCCTCACCCGCGACAACGGTGGTGCCGTACTGATCCGCTTCGGTGTACTTAGAGTGTTCGTGGTCGTGACAAAACAGGCACAACAGCTCCCAGTTACTGCCATCTTCCGGGTTATTGGTGTGATCGTGGTCGATATGGTGAACCGTGAGTTCACGAAGATTTGAATAAACAAACTCACGCGAGCAGCGTCCACAAACCCAGGGGTAGATTTTTAGCGCTTTTTCACGGTAGCCGCTTTCCAGCCGTGCGTAGTTTTTGGGGATCAGAGCCATTGCTGATGTTACCTGTTAAAAAGAGAATAGTTCACACTATATCCCATTATGAGATGTCAGGAGAATGTCTCCTCTGCGGGAAGGCAGCGTGCGATTTGCGTATTTCTGTCAGTTTATTTGAAGCATTCCGTTAAATAATCACCATTTATTCTCATCCGTTAATGCGTAGAGTAGGGATAACGCAATGCTTTATCAGGATACTCCACTATGAAAAAGATCGGATTTTTGTCGTTTGGTCACTGGACGCCGTCACCCCAGTCCGGCACGCGAACCGCGGCTGACACGCTGTTACAGTCCATCGATCTGGCGGTCGCCGCCGAAGAGCTGGGCGCGGACGGGGCTTATTTCCGTGTGCATCACTTTGCCCGCCAGCTCAGTTCGCCATTCCCCTTGCTGGCGGCAATAGGCGCGAAAACCAAACGCATCGAAATCGGGACGGGCGTGATCGACATGCGGTATGAAAATCCGCTGTATATGGCGGAAGATGCTGGCGCGGCAGATCTCATCTCCGGCGGGCGATTACAGCTTGGTATCAGCCGGGGTTCCCCGGAGCAGGTGATTGATGGCTGGCGTTATTTTGGTTACGTGCCGCAGGAAGGGGAAAACGAATCTGATATGGCGCGCCGCCACACTGAGGTACTGCTTGATGTATTACGCGGTGAAGGGTTTGCGAAGCCTAACCCACAGCCGATGTTCCCAAACCCGCCGGGATTGTTGCGTCTGGAGCCGCATTCAGAAGGCTTACGCGATCGTATCTGGTGGGGGGCTGGCTCTAATGCAACGGCAGTATGGGCGGCAACACTGGGGATGAACCTGCAAAGCTCAACGCTGAAAGATGATGAAACCGGCGAGCCGTTCCATATTCAGCAGGCAAAACAGATCCGTGCCTACCGACAGGCCTGGGCTGAGGCAGGGCATACCCGTCAGCCACGCGTTTCGGTCAGCCGCAGTATTTTTGCCCTGATGGACGATCGCGACCGGATGTATTTCGGCTCAAGCCGCAATGAGAGCGACAGCGTGGGCTATCTGGATGAGAAAACGCGGGCTATTTTCGGACGCAGCTATGCCGCAGAGCCAGACAAGCTGATTGAACAGTTGAAAAAGGATGAAGCGATCGCGGAAGCAGATACGCTGTTGCTTACCGTGCCGAATCAGCTGGGCGTGGAATACAACGCACATGTGATCGAGTCCATCCTGAAACATGTCGCACCGGAAATGGGATGGCGCGATCGCAATGCGTAATCTGGCCCTCTGGTATCGCCGGTTTGGTGAGCCTGAATCGGTACTGCAAGCGGAAACCGCACCATTGTCGCCGCGACAGCCGGGAGAGATACGCGTGCGCATGCTTTTTTCTCCGGTGAACGCCTCCGATCTCATCCCCATCACCGGGGCATACCGCCATCGCACGCCGCTGCCTGCGATAGCCGGTTATGAAGGGGTCGGAATAGTGACCGATACGCCCGCCGCTTATCCGGCGCTGCTGGGCAAGCGGGTCCTGCCGTTACGGGGGCAGGGAACCTGGCAGCGCTATGTCGACTGCCCGGCGGCGTATGCGGTTCCCGTCCCGGACGACGTCGACTCGCTACTTGCCGCGCGGGCGTATATCAACCCGCTTGCCGCACAGATGATGCTGGACCGCTATCCTCCGGTCGGGAAAACGGTGCTGCTCACCGCTGCCGGTTCTGACTGCGCCGTCCTGCTCGGGCAATGGGCACGCCAGGCGGGTGCAGAGGCGGTTTACGGGATCCATCGCTCGCCCGTGCACGCTCAACGTCTGGCTGAAATGGGGATCGTCCCGATTGCGCAACATGATACGGCCGCCGTCAACGCTGCCGCCGCGCAAGCGGAGGTGGTGTACGACGCCACGGGCGGCAGCCTGGCGGAGACGATCCTGAGCGTGATGCCCGAAACCGGCACCTTTGTCTGCTACGGATTACTCTCCGGGCAGACTTTCCGGCAGCAGCGGCCGTTGCCGCGCGTGGCGTGGTTTCACATTCGTAACTATCTGGACGCGCTGAACGCTGAGGCGTGGCAGGCGGAGTTTCGGCGCATCTGGCCTAAACTGCGCGCCAGCCAGTGCAGCGATGTCACCCTCTACCCGCTGTCGGAATGGCAGCGGGCAGTAGGCAACTATCGCGAAGCGGGAAGAACGGGCAAGCCCATGCTGTCGATGGACAATTAGTCGGCCTTATGGCTCATGTCGCTCAGCAGTACAGCGATACTTTGTCCACCGGCAGTCTGCTCCAGGCCAATTTTGACAATAATTGTCAGTGGAACTGAGAGCAGCATGCCGACAGGCCCGAGCAGCCAGCCCCAGAAAATCAGGGACAGGAACACAACAAGGGTTGAAAGCCCCAGCCCGCGTCCCATTATCCGTGGTTCGAGAATGTTCCCGAAGACAAGGTTAATCACCAGATAGCCTGCCAGCAGGATCAGGGCATCATACAAACCGCTGAAAACCAGCACCTGAAGGATAGGGGGGATCGCCGCCAGCACGGAGCCGATGTTAGGAATATAGTTGAGCGCAAAGGCCAGCAGCCCCCAGACAAAGGCAAAACGCACATCCAGCGCGGCGAGCATCCCCCAGACCACGAATCCCGTCACCAGGCTGATGGCCGTTTTCAGCACCAGATAGCGTGAAACGCTGTCGAGCGCACGCTGAATGGCGCCCATTCCCTCTACCGGACGCACCATGATGTGCTGGAGCTTTGCAGGCAGCTGTGGGACTTCCAGCAACATAAACACAACCGTCAGGAACAGCAGGAAAATGGAGGTCATGGCGTTGGAGAGTTGTGCCAGCAGGCTGGTGACAATCGTCATGGCGGCATTCGGATCGATGTATTTAAGCAGTTCCTCAACCGAGACTTCGATACCCGCGCGTTGCAGCCAGGGTTCAATTTGCAGCAGCGGGGTCGCCAGGGAAGAGCGGTATGTCGGCAGCGTCCGCGCCAGCTCGTTCAGGGAGGTTCCCAGATAGGCGACTAACAGCACCATCGCAACGATAATAATACTGATAAGCAGGCTTATCGCCAGCACACGCGGGATGCGCAGCCGCACCATTCGCTGCACCAGCGGATTGAGGATCACCGCGATAAAAAGCGCCAGGATAAAAGGCACGATGATATCGGCCGCAAAACGAACGCCGGTCAGAATGATCACCAGCATGCCCAGCATGATGACGATCTTAAGCCCGTTGAGGGTGATAATAGGTTTGGCCATGGACGTTCCTGAACAGTTTTTTATTTATAATAGAGGGGAAAGCGGATTAAAAAAACTAACCAAAATCAAACAGACTGGGTAAAGAAATGAAAAGGCTTTGAGTAAATTCCTGGCTTATGATACAAATCAGGCGTGTTCAACTACCGAGGACAATTTTCATCCGCAAAGACGAGAAGCAACACCGCGGATAATTGTAATTTTATGGACAATTTGTTCAGGACGTATTTTTCAAACAACTCTGCTCTGTTTTCAACCTCCCTCTGCCTGCTTTCTGGTGAGCAACACTGGCGTTCCGCGCTATAGTCACGTCTTCTGCCTGAGCTGGCGCTATGCGCTTAGCTAACTGATTTAATTCCCAATTTTTTGGTTTGCTGTCCGCAGCGAGCCTCAATGGATTATATTCTCAAGCAGGAGAAAAACATGTTTTACTGGATTTTATTAGCTCTGGCGATCGTCGCTGAAATTACCGGCACCTTGTCGATGAAATGGGCAAGCGTGAGTGATGGCAGCACCGGTTTTATTTTGATGCTGGTCATGATTACGCTTTCCTATATTTTCCTCTCATTCGCGGTTAAAAAAATCGCGCTGGGCGTGGCATACGCATTGTGGGAAGGTATTGGTATTTTATTGATTACGCTGTTTAGCGTCATGTTATTTGATGAAACCCTGACGACAATGAAAATTGCCGGGCTGACGACCCTGGTCGCAGGTATCGTGCTGATTAAATCGGGTACACGCAAACCGGCAAAACAGCAGAAGGAGCAGACCCATGCAGCAGTTTGAATGGATCCACGCGGCCTGGCTGGCTTTCGCCATCGTTCTGGAAATTATTGCCAACGTCTTTCTGAAGTTCTCCGACGGTTTTCGTCGCAAAGCCTACGGCCTGTTATCGATTGCCGCGGTTCTGGGGGCGTTTAGCGCCCTGTCGCAGGCGGTGAAAGGCATCGATCTGTCCGTGGCCTATGCGCTGTGGGGGGGCTTCGGTATTGCCGCCACCCTGGCGGCAGGCTGGATTATGTTCGGGCAGCGTTTAAACAATAAAGGCTGGATAGGGCTGGTATTACTGCTCGCCGGCATGATCATGATTAAACTGGCCTGAGTGATCTACTGCTGCGCCAGGGCTTCAAGCCTGTCGCGAAAACCGGTCACCGACAACGCCCGGTTATCGGCGCGCCAGCGGTCTTTCGCCGCTGGCGCAGAACTCTGAACGCCAATCAGCTGCCAGCCGTTATCGGTTTTTAACATCAGGGGCGATCCGCTATCACCCGGTAGCGTATCGCACTGATGCGACAGCACGCTGTTTTGCGCCCAGCCCGTCACCACGCAGTCCGTATGGGTGTACAGCGAATCGAGGTGATCAACAGGGTAGCCTGACTGTGTCACTTTTCGATCGGCAGCTTTGAGGGCGGCGGTGAGTGCGGCTTTATCGCCATCAAAGAGCGGCAGCGGGGTGATCCCGGACGGCGGATAACGTAAAACGATCAGCCCGAAATCCCAGGAGGCCGCCCCGGGCGGCACAATCCAGCCATCGCCATCCGGTTTCAGGCGTTTGCCAAGCGACGGATCCACACGCCCCTCAATACCGTGAATTTCGTAGCGCCATATTCCTTTTTGCGACACAAAGCGCAGGGCGATTGCTTTATCCGGTTTGCCTTCAGGCGGCATTAACAGGCAATGTCCCGCCGTCAGCGCAAGGCGTGGCGTAATGAGGGTCGCGGTACATAAATTGCCGCTGGCGGTTTCCAGTTGCCCGATGGCATCCCAGGGCGATTCGGTAGGATCGGTGACACGCGTACGATCGTCATGACCAAAAAACAGCGTCTTTACCTCTTTGGCGCTAATGGCGTCATCGTCGCCATCATCCGCATGTGAAAAGCCAGCAAAAAGGCTAAACGTTCCCAGTAACAACACAACAGATTTACGCATATCACACTCTGGTGGGGGTAATTATGATTATTAAAAGTGAACCCTATGAAAATACTATAGACGCGACGGCGAGAAAGTGGGAGTAAAATCAGCGTGCTACATTCAGGAAAGATAAAAGTGGCTGGCGATGAGCGCGCATAAAATTAGCAGGATAAGAATGAACTCAAACCGATAGCGCCGCAGCATACGCCCTCCGGATATAAAAACGGCGCTGACCGCAAACCCGTTCAGCGCCGGTTTACCAACGTGCCCCGAAGGGCACGGTTAAGCTTGTACTCTTACGCTGCTGGCTGTGCAGCAGGTTTAGCCGCTTCGTGTTTTGCCGCTTTTTTGTGATGCTTTTTAGCCGCCTGGGCTTTCTGCTCTACCGCAGGTTTTGCCGCTTTTTTGTGGTGCTTTTTCGCGGCCTGCGCTTTCTGTTCTGCCGCTGGTTTAGCCGCTTTGTGATGTTTTTTATGGTGAACCGTTTTGGCCGGAGCAGCGGTGGATGCCGCAGGCGCTGCGGTGGCGGTAGTTTCAGCCGCGAATGCAGCGGAAGACAGACCCATAGTAGCGGCAACAACCAGAGCTAATACTTTTTTCATTTTCATACCCTCGAATTTGGTTTTTCATTTAACCCCACTGCGGGGCCGTTGAAATAACTATATCCCTGTAAATTCGGGGTTTCCGTGAGTGATTGGTATCGGCGTGTAACCATATGTACAACGCCGGGGCGGCCCCCCGGCGCGTTCGGTTACAGGTAGCGGGACGTCAGATGTTCGCGGAAGTAGCGGATATTCAGATCTTCACCCGTGGCCTGGGTGATGAGCTGCGACGTGCTGAAACGGCTGCCGTGCTGCCAGATATTCTGACGCAGCCAGTCAAACAGCGCCGAGAAATCGCCCCCGGCGATGGATGCCTGCAACCCGGGCAGCGCAGTTTTGGCGGCATGGAACAGCTGTGCCGCATACATTGCCCCCAGCGTGTAAGACGGGAAGTAGCCAAAACCGCCGTCGGTCCAGTGGATATCCTGCATACAGCCGTTGCGGTAGTTATCTTTGGTGGATAACCCAAGCCAGGCCTGCATTTTCTCATCCCATAACGCGGGAATATCATCGACTTCAATTTCGCCGTTGATTAGCGCGCGCTCGATCTCATAGCGCAGCACCACATGCGCCGGATAGCTCACTTCATCCGCATCAACGCGGATGTAGCCCGGCTTCACGCGCTGGTTCCAGGCAATAAAATTCTCTTCGCTGAATGCCGCCTGGCTGCCGAAACGGGCATGAACCGCCGGAAGCAGATGCTTCAGGAAAGCGTCGCTGCGGCCCAGCTGCATTTCAAAGAACAAGCTCTGGGATTCATGGATCGCCGTAGAGCGCGCCAGCGCAACGGGCTGACCGGCCCACGCTCGCGGAAGGTTTTGCTCGTAGCGGGCATGTCCGGTTTCGTGGATCACGCCGAAAAGCGCGCTGAGCAGTTCATCTTCATCGTAACGCGTGGTGATACGCACATCTTCCGGTACGCCGCCGCAGAACGGGTGGGCGCTAACGTCCAGACGACCGCCATTAAAATCGAAGCCAAGCATTTTCATCGCTTCCAGGCCCAGCTCGCGCTGCGTGGCGGTCGGGAAGGGACCCTGTGGCGGAACGAACGATCGTTGAGCCTGTTTTTCCACAACCTTTGCCAGCAGCTCCGGCAGCCAGGACTTCAGATCGCCGAACAGCACATCCAGGCGAGCGCTGGTCATGTCGGGTTCAAAGATATCCAGCAGCGCGTCGTAAGGCGTGCAGCCTTTAGCCTCAGCGCGCAGGCGGGCCTCTTCACGACTGAGTTTCACCACCTCTTTCAGGTTGGCTGAAAAGCCCTGCCAGTCGTTGGCCGGACGCTGAGTGCGCCACGCGTGTTCACACCTGCTGCCCGCTAGCGATTTGGCCTCCACCAGCGATTCCGGCAGTAAAGTGGCCTGCTGGTAGTGGCGTGTCATTTCACGCAGGTTGGCTTGCTCAACGTCGTTCAGATCTTCGTCTGCCGCCGCCGCCAGCCATTCACCCACTTTTTTATCGGTCAGGATCTGATGTTGCAGGACGCTCATCTCCGCCAGCGCTTCACCGCGCGCGGCACTGCCACCTGGCGGCATCATGGTGAACATGTCCCAGCTGGCGATGGAGGAGAGGTGCGAGAAGCGGGAGAGGCGCTGGAAGGTTTTGGTAAGAGATTGATAAAAATGGTTATTTTTCATTCTGTGCTCTCGTTGTGTTTGAATGTCATAACGAGCATACAGAGGTTCATATCTGATTAAAACATATGTTACTTATTCAAATGACGTTGATATTCTATGTTATCGAATAACCTGCGCAAATAAATAATGTTGTTTATATTGATTGGGTGAATTATTTGGATGTTGAAAATAGCTCTCATAGTCAAATATAGAAGAGTGTATAGGAATATTCTTATCTGGCGCGATATTCAATGCGTCAAAGTCAATTAATAGGCAACTCTTATAATGAATAAATTTATTTTCTGCGCGATTGCAGCGCCTTTGCTAAGTGGCTGCGCGATGCAACCCGTTCCTTCTCAGTATAGAAATGCCACAATTACCCTTATTGGGCATAGTAAGGCAGAAGCAATGACTGATTTAGGGATACCAACACGTACAATGCCCATCAATGGCAGTCAGACGATGTATCAGTGGGACAGTAATCAGGGGACAACGTCTGTCGGTTCTTTTAGTACTGATACTAATGCTGTGGCGGTGAGTGGTTCCAGTTATCAGGGATATGGTAACGGTTTTTCTGGTGGGGCGGTTGGAACATCTGACACCACTGGAAATTATGGCAGTGCTACGGCAACTCATATTTGTGCATTGTCATTATCAATAGATAATAAAACTGATAAAGTACTTTCGGGCACCTTCAATGGAACTGTTGATGAAGCTTGCATGAATCATTTTAGCAATGTTATTACATTGGACCCTAACGCGGTTAATGCTAATAAAGCAGCAATAATGCATAACCAGCATGTAAAAGAGGCTAAAGCAGTGGTGGGTGTATTGGCTATTGTTGGCGCAGGTATTGCCGCTTACAATACTCGTTGATTTAAGTCTTTTAAAACGAAAGGCCATCAAATTTGGCCTTTCGTAATATGCAATATCGTCAGTTCAATTAAATTTAATGCAGTCGTTTATGCAGGCTCGCGCCCACCAGCAGCGCCGCGCACAGCATCAGCGCGATAAATCCGCCCACGCCGTTCCAGCCGTAGTTGTGCCAGAACACCCCGCCGAGCGTACCGGCTATGCTGGAACCAAGATAGTAACTGAACAGATACAGTGACGAAGCCTGACCTTTGGCGCGGCGCGCGCGTGGGCCAATCCAGCTGCTGGCAACGGAATGCGCGGCAAAGAAGCCCGCAGAGAAGAGCAGCATTCCGGCAAAAATCAGCCACAGGGAAGAGAAAAGCGTCATCAGCAGTCCGAACAACATCACGGCGGTGGAAACCAGCATCACCGGACCACGACCGAAGCGCGCGGTCATGGCGCCCGCTTTTGGCGAACTCCATGTCCCGGTGAGATATGCCACAGAGAGCAAACCCACCAATGCCTGACTAAGATGCCACGGTGAAAGCATCAGACGATAGCCGATGTAATTAAACAGCGTCACGAACGAGCCCATCAGCAGGAAACCGGTCAGGAACAAACGGGGCAGCCCTTGATCGCGCCAGTGCAGACGAAAGTTGATAAATAACGTTTTCGGACGCAGGGAGGTCGGGCGGAAATGGCGCGATTCCGGCAGGATTTTCCAGAACATCAGCGCCGAAGCGAGGGCGAAGCAGCCGATAACGGCCAGCGCAATGCGCCAGTTAAAGAAATCAGTAAACACACCGCTGAGCAGGCGTCCGCTCATCCCGCCGATAGAGTTCCCGCTAATGTACAGCCCCATGGAGAAGGCCACGAAGCTCGGGTGGATCTCCTCGCTGAGATAGGTCATCCCGACCGCCGCCACGCCGCTGAGGGATAACCCAATCAGCGCGCGCATGACCAGAATGCCGTGCCAGCTGGTCATCATGGTGGACAGCAAGGTACACACGGAGGCCAGCATTAACGCCGTTACCATGACCTGCTTACGCCCGATGGCATCCGAAAGTGGCCCGGTGAACAGCAGACCGATCGCCAGCATCCCGGTTGAAATGGAGAGCGAAATACTGCTGCTGGCTGGCGACACGCCAAATTCATGCGACAGGACCGGCAGGATCGGCTGAACGCAGTAGAGCAGGGCGAAAGTGGCGAGACCCGCTGAGAAGAGCGCCAGCGTGACGCGCATAAACTGGGGGGTACCACGTTTAATAAACTGAACCGGCTGCGGTGCTGCGGGTAAATCATCAATGTCGCTGGCCGGCGCGATATCAACGGTCGTTGTACGGCTCACACATAATCCTTGCTTAAACATCCCCGTGGTTTCTGGTGACGGGTATGACCACAAGATTAGGGTAGGAAAATGTAAATATTCTGTCTAATATATTAATAATCTCAAATGATACTTTATAAATATGAATATCGAGCTGCGCCACCTACGCTATTTTGTCGCCGTCGCCGAAGAGCTACATTTTGGTCGTGCGGCGGCAAGGCTGAATATCTCTCAGCCACCGCTAAGCCAGCAGATCCAGATCCTGGAGCAGCAGGTCGGGGCGCGTCTGCTGGCGCGAACCAACCGCAGCGTGAGCCTGACGGCGGCGGGAAAACAGTTTCTCGCCGATAGCCGACAGATCCTGAGTATGGTGGAGGACGCCGCCGCCAGAGCGGAACGGCTTTATCTTGGGGAGACGGGGGAGCTGCGCATCGGGTTTACCTCATCGGCCCCCTTTATCAGCGCTGTTTCGGAAACTTTATCCTCGTTTCGCCGTAATTTTCCGGATGTGCATATTCAGACGCGCGAAATAAATACCCGGGAGCAGATAGCGCCGCTTAACGAAGGATCGCTCGACCTGGGGCTGATGCGTAACACGCAGTTGCCTGATACCCTGGCGTGGCAGGTGATCCTGCGCGAACCGCTGATGGCGATGATCCCCCGTGATCATCCGCTCGCCGCGCAGCACAGCGTCTCGCTGGCTGAACTGGCGAAAGAGCCGTTTGTCTTTTTTGACCCACAGGTGGGTACCGGGTTGTATGACGATATTCTTGGTCTGATGCGGCGATATGGACTTGTCCCGACTATCGCGCAGGAGGTGGGGGAAGCCATGACGATCATTGGTCTCGTTGCCGCAGGGCTTGGCGTATCGATTCTCCCGGCCTCATTTAAACGGGTACAACTGGCGGAAATGCGCTGGGTGAAGATAGCCGAGCAGGATGCAGTCTCAGAGATGTGGCTGGTGTGGTCTAAACATCATGAACAGAGCCATGCGGCACAGCGTTTCAAAGAACAATTAATTACCGCTTCTCACGGGCGTTATTTATAGGGAAATGTGGGCGAAAATGTGCAGTAAATCACATGGCTAAGTAAAAATTTGACGTCAGCCATTGAAGTGCTTCACCATAGCCCTCAGTTTATTTCGAAGCTCGAAAATAAGGGAGTACGAGGTGGTTGCTGATAGTCAGCCAGGGCATATCGATCAGATCAAGCAGACCAACGCGGGCGCCGTTTATCGCCTGATTGATCAGCTTGGTCCGGTTTCGCGTATCGATCTTTCGCGCCTGGCACAACTGGCACCCGCCAGTATTACCAAGATTGTCCGCGAAATGCTGGAAGCCCATCTGGTTCAGGAGACAGAAATTCAGGAGCCGGGCAGCCGTGGCCGTCCGGCGGTAGGGCTGGTGGTGGAAACGGAAGCCTGGCACTACCTGTCGCTGCGGATTAGCCGCGGGGAAATCTTCCTCGCGCTGCGCGACCTCAGCAGCAAGCTGGTGGTGGAGGACCGGCTGGAACTCCCGCTTAATGCAGAGCAACCACTTCTCGATGCCATTCTGACCCACATCGACCAGTTCTTTATTCGTCACCAGCAGCGTCTTGAACGTTTAACGGCGATTGCGATCACCCTGCCGGGAATTATTGATACCGAAAATGGCATTGTGCACCGCATGCCGTTTTATGAAAACGTCAAAGAGATGCCGCTGGGCGACGTGCTGGAAAACCACACCGGTGTGCCGGTCTACATTCAGCATGATATCAGCGCCTGGACGATGGCGGAGGCGTTATTTGGCGCTTCCCGGGGCGCGCGCGACGTGATTCAGGTGGTGATTGATCATAACGTTGGCGCAGGTGTGATCACCGACGGGCGTCTGTTGCATGCTGGCAGCAGTAGCCTGGTGGAGATCGGCCATACGCAGGTCGATCCGTATGGGAAACGCTGCTACTGCGGTAACCATGGCTGTCTGGAGACGATTGCCAGCGTCGAAAGCGTGCTGGAGCTGGCGCAGGTGCGGCTCAGCCAGTCGATGAGCTCCACGCTGCACGGTCAGCCGTTGAGCGTTGAGGCACTGTGCGCTGCGGCAAGGCAGGGCGATCTGTTGGCGAAGGATATCATTACCGGCGTGGGCAATAATGTCGGGCGCATTCTGGCCATTATGGTGAACCTGTTTAACCCGCAAAAAATACTGATCGGCTCCCCGCTCAGCCAGGCGGCGGATATCCTCTTTCCGGCGATTTCCGCCTGCATCAATCAGCAGGCGCTTCCCGCGTACAGTAAAAACATCGTGGTCGAAAGTACGCAATTTTCCAACCAGGGCACGATGGCTGGCGCCGCGCTGGTAAAAGATGCGATGTACAACGGCTCGTTACTGATTCGTTTGCTTCAGGGCTAACTCTTTTCCAGAGATGTACGAAAAATTGCGCTATCTCAAGCCGGGTAGCGCACGCTTCCCGTAGACTTTCCCCACTGAATTATTTACCTGGTTTATATTTTTTGAAGCATACCCAAGAGGTGGAATGAGTCATGCTTAAGCGTTTCTTTATTACTGGTACGGATACGTCTGTCGGGAAGACAGTCGTATCCCGCGCGTTACTCCAGGCCCTGGCGGCAAGCGGTAAACGCGTTGCAGGATACAAGCCGGTTGCAAAAGGCAGTAAAGAGACGCCAGAAGGGCTGCGCAATAAGGATGCCCTGGTTCTGCAAAGCGTCTCGTCTCTGGAACTGCCTTATGATGCCGTCAATCCTATCGCCTTAAGCGAAGAGGAAAGCAGCGTCGCCCACAGTGGGCTGATCAACTACAGCCTGCTTTCTGATGGCCTGGCAAATCTGAGTGAAAAGGTTGACCACGTGGTCGTTGAAGGGACCGGCGGATGGCGCAGCCTGATGAACGATTTACGTCCCCTTTCCGAATGGGTGGTGCAGGAGCAGTTGCCGGTGATTATGGTCGTGGGCATTCAGGAAGGGTGCATCAACCATGCCTTGCTGACGGCGCAGGCTATCGCTAATGACGGCCTGCCGCTGATTGGTTGGGTGGCGAACCGTATTAACCCGGGCCTTGCGCACTACGCTGAAATCATCGACGTGCTGAGCAAAAAGCTGCCTGGCCCGCTGGTAGGCGAACTGCCTTATCTGCCCCGCGCCGAGCAGCGCGAATTAACGCACTATATCGATCTCTCGGCTTTCGGCGGTATGCTGGCCGTAGATCGAGTCGTGGCGTAGCGTTCTCGATAATACCGACGCCACAACACAGGCAACCAGCAAACCGGGTAGTAAAAAATACTGCCCGGTCATCTCACAGACCATCAAGGCCGACATGATTGGCGCATGCGTTGTGGCGGCGAGCAGCGTCGCCATACCCGCCAGCCCAAGCAGGATCGCCGTCTCAGAGCCAGGAAACCACAGCGCAAAGATCTGCGCAAACAGCATTCCCGTTGCTATACCGACGAACAAGGTTGGCGTGAACACGCCTCCCGGCGCGCCGGACCCGCTGCTTGCCAGCACCGCCAGCAGCTTGCAAATAAAGACGCCAGCAATCACCGACAGCAGCGGCGGCGACTGCAAAAACGCCTGAACCACGCTGTAGCCATTCCCCCATACCTTCGGCGTCAGCAGCGACAGCAGCCCGACGATCAGACCACCCAGCGCCAGCTGCCACGGCGGTGAAAGTTTGAGACGCAGAAACAGCCTGTGGCTGGCCGCCATCAGCCACATCAGCAGCGGGCCGCAAACGCCAGCCAGCAGACCCACGCCAACGATCAGGAAATAATCCACCGCCGTAAGCATCTCGCTGAGATGGACATCATATAGCGTATTCGCGCCGGGACTTAACAGGCGCGTGGTCAGCAGGGCCACTACAGCGGCAATCACCACCGGGCCGAGGGAGGCCAGCATCAGCGTGCCAAACAGGATCTCTGCGATAAACAGGCTGCCCGCCAGCGGCGCATGATAGGCGCTGGCCATCCCGGCGGCGGCACCGCAGGCGATCCACAGTTTCCATTCGGATTTCGGCGTACAACGTTGTGCAAAAAAGGAGGCGGCGAGGGCGGCGAGCAGGATCATGGCGCCTTCACGGCCGATGGCGCTGCCGCTGGCGACCACCAGCAACGACGCGAGGGATTTCACCAGGCTGGCGCCGTAATCAAAGTGGCCGTCACCGGTCTCAAGCGCTTCCATATAATCGGTGGGGGCGTGGGGACGTTGTGCCGTCATGCGCTGCCATCCCCACAGTAGCATTCCCGCGGCCAGACCACCCAGCGCAGGCGTCAGCGCCCGCCGCCAGGGCGATAACGCGGCTGCGGCGTTCACCAGACTTCCGCTTTCGTTGCTGAGAAATAGCCACTCCAGCAGATACATGCTGTGGCGGAACACCGCAACGGCCAGCGCCGCCAGCACGCCGATGATGGAAGCGATCAGGAGTCGGCGCAACATCACGCGGATGTCGGGGTAAGCATTAAGACGTTGCATGGGTCGCAATTAAATGAGGACAAAACAATATTGTGATGGGAAAACGTGAGGTTAGCAAAAGGTATGCGTGCGGATTCGGAAGGGAATAAACAGAAGTGCTGTTAGCTTAATAAATGCAGGTTAATCTCAAGGATGCTTCAATGTTTAACATATTGAAAATAAACATTTTTACTCTGAAGGCGGCGGTGATAAAATTGGATCTATTTTTCCAGGGATAGAGAATGTGTACCAATGGGATACCGTACCGATAATTATGGACGGGGGCAGGCGCTCGAAAATGACAGGACAACCACCGGCGCCAGATGTATTGCTTCCATCACGGACAGCACTGAATTTGGCCGCAGGATACTCCGGGTAGGTGATAAAACCACTCCCTGCCCCAGATGCGGGAAACAGGGCGTCATTGTATCAGGTGAGCCGCGCGTAAGTTTTCACGGCGTACCTGTAGCCGTTCATGGGTCCGAAGTACATTGTGGTTGTCCGCCTGGTTCGAACCGGGTGATAGCCCCGGCAGGTCAGTGGCTGGGACGTGGACGAGACCCGGTTGACGTTGCCAGGGAAGAACACGCCGCCAGGCTGGCAGCAGAAAAGCAGGCCGAAGAAAAACGCAGGGAGGAGGAAAGGGAGCGCAACCGGGTATTCGCAAAATCCTGCCTGCGTGGTGAGGGTTGCAATGATGCCGGTGACCAGCGCGAGCCCCACACTAATTTTGCCGATATGGCATTTTATCACGCCATGCCCGCCAGCGATTCAGACGTCCCGCAGTACGCACAGACCGCTAAAAAGAAAAAGCCTGAAAATATCCCCAAACCGAAGAAGCGCAGCGCTCTCTGGCGCTGGTGGAACGGTAACCATGAGGAGATGGATTACCAGGCCGCCGTTGCTGCCGCGTCTGCTGCTGCACGGGCGCAGGCGGCCACGGCAGGCGCAAGCCTACTGGAGCTGATAAGCGGCAGGGCGCTGACCTACGGCACCTGGGCGGTGCGTGGCGCTGTTGCCGGACCCGGTGCACCTGTGGCAGGTCTGCTGGTGGGGATGATGCCCGGCAGGCTGAATGACGGCGAACAGGACTTTATCGACCGTATGCGCCTGGAGCAGATGCGTGAAGCCCCGAGCCGTATTCGCTATACGTGGGAGAACGACAGCAGGGGGAACCCGGTGCCGCATGGCTGGCACACACCACCTGGCCGGGACAGTGTGCGCGTCAGAAAAATGGAGTATGACAGCAGACAGCAGGCGTACATCTTCACCACCGAGGCAGAACCGCGCATAACCATCGTCTGGACGCCTGATCGAACGGACGAGAAAAAGCCGTGGAATACCGGCAACCAGGCGCGGCCGGTGCTGCCGAACCCGGTGATTGTGGACCCGCTACCCAATAACACCGGCATAACGGCGACCACCAGCCCGGCACTGGAGGAAAAGAGTTTCGCGGATTACATTCTGATCCTGCCGTTCCCTGACCTGCCGCCGATTTATATCTACCTGAGCAAACCGCCGGTGGAGTTTCTGGAGGTCGAATTATACAGTGACTTTAAACGCCGTTCGCGGCAGGGGATTTATGAGGCAGATCATATGCCGTCAAGAGCTGCTGTTGATGCATATCTGAGAGCTAATTATCCGTTGTTAGACGATGACGAAATACTTTCGCTGACTGATAAAGTTTCTGCCATCGTGATCCCGAAAGAGATGCATCAAAAAATAAGCGAGACATATGGTGGACGTAATACGCCTAAACAAATTGAGCTTGACTCGAGGAACCTCAGGGCAGCAGTTGACCGCAATCTGGATGCCATAAAACCGGCATTGAAAGAGCATGGAGCAACCGAAATCCAGATCGAAGAAGCAAGGGTAAAAATTCATAAAATAAACAGTGAAACGGGGTTGTACAAATGACGGTAAACGTTGAAGCGCTGATAAATAGTCTGGGTAAATCTTATCAATATATGCTTGATAAGGATTTAATTCCGTATAAGTCTCCACCAAAGGGAGCTTCTGGAACGCCAACCATTAATCTCGAAATGGCCCAGGAAGGAATTTTTCTTTCTTTCTGGCGGGAGGGACGGATATTGAAATCTGTCACACTCAGAATTCAGCACGAACCTGCGTCCAGTTGGACATTCCCTAATGAACTACCAGCACCTTTGCAGGTGTCTATGTCACGCAAATGGGTTAATGAAAATCTTGGTGAGCCTCTACGAAGTGCGCCTCCTTACACTGTAATGAATAAGGATTATGGCTGGACAGACCTTTATGAAGTAAAGGATTACGATATTCCTACCAGTATGCAAATTAACTATGACGTAGCGGATAGCGTGAGGTCTGTAACCTTCATGCCAACGTCAGAGCTTCGCTGGTAGGAGAATTCAATAACGTTACTAGCGAACAATGATTACGCGGCACGAAGGGCTATTATGTTTTAATAGCCCTCGATTCGGTCCTGGTGATTAAGTTTCGCTATGAATATTCAACGCCCGGCGCGTACGCCCTGAGCTCAAATATTCCGCAATATAATCCTGGGATATCTCGCCGTTATAGCGTCCGTCCTCGTCCACAATCGGCATCCAGCTGGTGTTGCTCTCATACAGGCGAGAAAGCACCACGCGCAGGTTATCCTCGGCCTTACCGGTCATGCGGAACGGATGCAGAATATCCCCGCAGCTGCCGCTGGCGTTACGCGCTTCGCGGCGCTTCACAAAGCCGAGCGGTTTGCCGTGCTCATCAACCACGGTAATGGCGCGAATATCGTTGTCATCCATGGTGGCGAAGGCCTCCGGCAGCGGCGTCGATTCGCGTACCGTAATGGTCGGCTGCTGGTCGGTGACGTCGCCCGCCGAGACCAGCAGCAGGCGTTTCAACGTCCGGTCCTGACCAACAAACGAGCCGACAAACTCATTCGCGGGTTTCGCCAGCAGCTCGTCCGGGCTGGCGCACTGCACGATACGTCCCTGACGGAAGACGGCAATACGGTCGCCCAGCTTCAGCGCTTCGTCAATATCGTGGCTCACCAGCATCACGGTCTTTTTCAGCTTGCGCTGCATCTCCAGGAACTGGTTCTGGATCACTTCTCGGTTAATCGGGTCGACCGCGCCGAACGGTTCATCCATCAGCAGGACCGGAGGATCCGCTGCCAGCGCGCGGATGACGCCGATACGCTGCTGCTGACCGCCGGACATTTCGCGCGGATAGCGGTGAAGGAATTTATGCGGATCCATTGCCACCATATCCATCAGCTCTTCGGCGCGGGATTTACAGCGCGCTTTGTCCCAGCCCAGCATGCGCGGCACGACGGTAATGTTCTCTTCGATGGTCATGTTCGGGAACAGGCCAATCTGCTGGATCACGTAGCCAATGTTGCGGCGCAGGGTCACGGTGTCCATTCCGCTGGTGTCTTCGCCGTTAATCAGGATCGTCCCGCTGCTTGGCGTAATGAGACGGTTGATCATCTTCAGGGTAGTGGTTTTCCCGCAGCCGGACGGGCCGAGCAGCACGCACATTTCCCCTTCAGGCACGTTCAGGTTGACGTTGTCGACGGCCTTAAACGTCTGGCCGTGTTTCTGTGAAAATTGTTTGGTGAGGTTTTCCAGTTTTATCATTATCGAATCCCCTTCGGAGTCAGTACCACCTGCAAACGGTGCAGCAACCAGTCGAGCACAATCGCTAAAAGACAAATCATCAGCGCGCCCGCAATCAACATACGAATATCACTCCCGCCAATACCGTTAAGCAGCAGCAGGCCCAGCCCGCCCGCACCGATCACGGCGGCAATCGCCATGACGCCAATGTTCATCACCACGGCGGTGCGGATGCCGCCAAAAATCACCGGCAGCGCCATCGGGATTTCCACCCAGCGCAGACGCTGCCAGAAGGTCATGCCGATGCCGCGTCCCGCTTCTCGCAGGCCCGGCGGCAGGCTGTCGAGCGCCGTGTGGGTGTTACGCACAATCGGCAGCAGCGAATAGAGGAACACCGCCGTAATCGCGGGCAGGGCGCCAATGCCCTGACCGATCAGCGAAAAGAGCGGGATCATCAGGCCGAAAAGCGCAATTGACGGGATGGTGAGCACAATGGTGGCAATCCCCAGCACCGGCGTTGCCAGCCATTTATGGCGGACAATTAAAATGCCCAGCGGCACGCCAATCACAATCGCCAGGCCGACGGCGAGCGCCACCAGCCACAGGTGTTGCAGCGTCAGGGTTAAGAGATAGTCCCAGTTGTCGAGAATATAGTGAATCGTCTCCATAGCGCCTCCTACAGCAACTGTTTGCTACGCAGGAAATCACGGGCGACCTGCTGCGGTGACTGATGGTCGATATCCACCTTCTTATTCAGTTCGGTGATAACGTCGTTATTGAGCTGGGCTGAGAGGGTGTTCAGCGCCTCCTCCAGTCCCGGGTTAGCCTCCAGCGTGTCTTTTCGAACAACTGGCGTCACGGCGTAACTCGGGAAGAAGCCTTTATCGTCTTCCAGCACTTTAAGATCGAAGCCCTTTACGCGCCCATCGGTGGTGTAGATCAGCCCCGCATCGACAAACCCGTCGCGCACCGCGTTATAGACCAGGCCCGGATCCATCTGGCGGATCTGCGGGCGGTCCAGCTCCATGTTGTAGGCCGCCTGCAACGGCTTCATCCCGTCGCTGCGCCCGGCAAATTCCAGGTCAAGGCCCAGCAGCCAGTTGTTATCCGGATCGGTTTTACGGATCTGCTCAATCTTTGCCACCATTTCAGACATGGTATTGATATGTTCAGCCTCGGCGCGCTTGCGCTGCATGGCAAAGGCATACGTATTGTTCATATCGGCAGGTTTAAGCCACACCAGACCGTGCTTCGCGTCGAGGCGTTTCACCGTCTCGTATGACTCCTGCGGCGACATGCGTTTGTTGATGTGGTTGAAGATGATCAGTGACGTGCCGGTATACTCCCAGGTCATATCAATCTGCTTGTTGATCATCGCGTTGCGGGAAATCACCGTTGCAATATTGGTCTGCGGCTGTACCTGAAACCCTTTCTTTTGCAGATACTGCACGGTCATGGCCGAGAGAATGTGCTGCTCGGTAAAGCTCTTGGTTGCCAGGATCAGCGGCGCGGCGAGCGCCTGGCTGGTGAAGAGCGCGGCGGCGCACAGCGCCGTCAGGCCGGAAAACAGTCTCATAGAAGCTCCTTGTTATAATTATCGCGCGAGATGCGGGCTCAGTAGCCGACCCAGCGCCGCCAGCAGCGTATCCAGAATCAGGGCGAACAGGGCGGTGGCCGCCGCGCCCAGGATCAGCGTCGGGAAGTCATTCAGATAGATCCCCGGGAATATCAGCTCGCCGTAGCTGCTGGCGCCGATCAGGAATGCCAGCGGTGCGGTACCGACGTTAATCGCAGTGGCAATGCGAATACCGGAAAGCATCACCGGCCAGGCGTTAGGCAGTTCGACCTGACGCAGGCGCTGCCATTTGGTCATGCCGATGCCGTTTGCCGCTTCCAGCAACGACGCGGGAACAGAGCACAGCCCGGCATAGGTGTTACGCACAATCGGCAGCAGGGAAGCCAGAAAGAGGGCGATAATGGCCGGTTTATCACCGATGCCAATCACCACCATCGCCAGCGCCAGAACGGCCAGCGGCGGCAGGGTGTTGCCCACGTTAAAGATTTGCATCACATATTCGGCGATACCACGCGCGGCCGGACGGCTCAGCAGAATACCGCTTGGAATGCCCACCAGCAGGGCAAAGAACATTGATGAAAAGACCAGAATCAGGTGCTGTTGCCCGAGGTAGATCAGGTCAACCTGGCGCGCCTTAATCGTCTCCAGTCCAATTCCCCAGGTGAGGAGAGCGAGAACCACGATAATCGCGCCGACAAAAAGCAGCGAACGTTTAAGTAATGGGTGCATTGCGGTGTGTCTCCCTGTGCGCATGCGTTATAGCAACCACCGGTTGCCTGTTGTTATGCCATGTTTCGGCAGGGGTACTTCACCTATAGCAAGCGAAACGGAAGGGTTCCAGCGAAGGGGGTAAAACAGTAACCCTATGAAATTAGTGACAACCTGAGTGAAGCCTTATGGCATAAGGGCTGTCAGTGGGCAGGCAGAATAGTCTTAAAGAAGCACGCCTTAGGTGACAACGTCACGTAAGGCGTGCTGATTAAACCTGACGACTGAGCGCGGCGCGCACCTTGCGTACCCGCCACGAGATGCGGACGAGAGAGAAGGCGGCAACGAGTACCAGCATCAGGCCCAGCGCCAGCATTGCGTGGAATCCAAACGCTCTGAACAGGATCAGCCCCGCGATCCCGCCGCTGATAAAGGAGAAAAGGGTAGTTAAATGGGTCTTGAGCTGACTCTTTTGCGCGGCCGTATCTTTGGAGTAATCCCGGCGCAGCATGGCGACCATAACGGAGGCCAGCGAAATGCCCGCATCGGTCAGCGTGCCGGTGATGTGCGTGGATCTCACCCGACCGCCGGATAGCTGAGTGGAGGTGGAATTATGAATGCCCATCAACCCGCACAGGAAAATAATAATCTCCTGATTCGTGGCGAAGGAGTGAAAATACATTTCGTACAGGGATACCCCGGCCAGTAATAGCCCTTCAACAAACAGAACCTGGCTGAATACCAGCCTGACGTTATGGATAATCCCCCAGATAACAATAATCCGCGCAGCGATGGCGCCTGAGACAAACGACAGAATAATGGCGCCAAAGAAAAGAATATCGCTGAGATCGGTGGAGGAAACTTCGCTGGATAACTGCGAGGTATTACCCGTCATATGCGAGGGAAAAAAGCCGAACGCGCCCAGCGCAATGGCATTCAGCAGTCCCGCGGAGGTCGCCAGCCAGAGGGCAAGACGACGATCCTCCTGATGCGTTCGTTCTTTCTTTAATTTAATCAGCAAAGAATACCTCCGGTTTGAGCTTTGCCTGAATGCTCAAGCTAACAAAGCGATGTCGCTGGCTGACCAGGATATTGCTTAATTATTATTTCAACGGGAGGAGTGCGAGGTTTTGTAATTAAATAAAATAACCTTGTAAATATAATGCCTTATTTCCGATGGCGCGACGTCGTAAAAGTCAGTATTACGGCACTCAGGAGTAATATGCCGCTTAAAGCGAAGGTGCTCTGCCAGCCAAAGGTATCAAACACCACGCCACCCGCCGTTGAGCCAAGCGCAATGGAGAGTTGGATCACCGCGACCATCAGCCCGCCGCCAGCCTCGGCATCTTCCGGTAACGTACGGGCGATCCACGTCCACCAGCCCGTGGGGGCCGCAGTTGCCAGCATTCCCCAGAAACCTAACAGCAGGGCCACGATCCACAGGCTGTCACCGGTGAGCATTAATACCCCTGCAATCAGCGCCATAAGCAGCGGTATGGCCATTAAGGTGAGGTAAAACGCGGCATTCAGGGCCAGCGCGACGATCAGCGTGCCGATGAAACCTGCGATACCGATAGTGAGCAGGATCAGCGATAAGGCGGAAGGACTGACGTGGGTGACGGTTTCGAGGAAGGGGCGCACATAGGTAAATAACGCAAACTGTCCCATGAAGAACAGGCCGCACGCCATCAGACCCACCGAAACCGCAGGCTGGTGGAGCAGGCGTAATAGGCTTTTACGTGGCGACGGACCCTGGTGCCCGCCCATGTTGGGCAGGCTAAAATATTGCCAGATGAACGCCACAATCGCCACGGGAACCAGGCACAGAAACGCGCCGCGCCAGCCAATGGTCGAGCCGAGATAACTGCCCAGCGGGGCGGCGACCACCGTCGCCAGCGCGTTGCCGCCGTTGAAAATTGCCAGCGCACGAGAGACCTGATGCTGAGGCACCAGCCGAATGGCGGTGGCAGCAGACATCGACCAGAAACCGCCGATGGCGATGCCGATCAGCGCCCGGCCTGCCATATACATCAGAGCATTCGGGGCGAAGGCGATAATGATCCCTGACAGCGCCATCAGGACGGTCATGCCTAAAAGAAGATGTTTGCGATTCATATTCCCGGCAAGCCGGGAAAGAAAAAGGCTGGTCAGGACAGCCAGCGCCCCAGAGATGGCGATCCCCTGGCCAGCCATCCCCTCTGTCACCCCTAAGTCTCTGGCGAGGGGCGTGAGCAGACTGACGGGCATAAATTCCGAGGCAATGAGGACAAAAACGCACAGGGTCATGGCAAAAATACCGCCCCAGTGTGCACGCTCAGCATCACGGGATGAGGTTTGATTCAGTGTGGACATAGGTGTAATTCACGGCGAAGAGAAGATAAGCCCCCTGATTGCCGGGGGCTAAGAGAATTAATCCAGACTGGTTTTGAAAAACTGCCCGAACTGCGCGAACGGGATTTTCCCTGCGACGTTATCGTAGAGATCAACGTGATTCGCACCGGGAACAATCACCAGTTCCTTCTGTTTGCTGCCGACAGCTTTAAACGCATCTTCCGCAAAATAACGTGAGTGCGCGTTTTCACCGGTCACAATCAGCGTTGGGATGGTGATCTCCCCGGCATAGCTCAGCAGCGGCATATTCATAAAGGACAACGGCATGGTCGCGGTCCATGCGCCGGTGGAGTTTACGGAACGGGCATGGAAGCCGCGCGGCATACGGTAGTAATCATAGAACTCTTTCAGTACCGGATGCGGATCGGCGGGCAATGCTTCCGGCAGAATACGCCCGGCCGCTGTTACCTTACCGTTTTCATCGACATAAATATCGTGGCCGCCATGGGCGAAGGTGCCGCTTTCAGCATCTTTCCAGCGTTGCGCGTTCAGATACTGCAACACGGCCCGGCGATCGGCCGCTGAATAACGATCTCTCCCGTCGCCCACGCCGTGACCCATCGCGCGGCTCATATCGTACATTACGCTGGTGGCGACCGCCTTCACGCGGGTATCCATGGATGCCGCGTTCAGCGCCATACCGCCCCAGCCGCAGATCCCGAGAATGCCGATACGGTTACGGTCGACTTCTTTCTGTAATCCGAGGAAATCCACTGCGGCGCTAAAGTCTTCGGTGTTGATATCAGGGGAGGCAACGTTACGCGGCTGGCCGCCGCTTTCACCCGTGTAGGATGGGTCGAAGGCCAGGGTCACGAACCCCTGTTCAGCCAGAGTCTGGGCGTAAAGACCGCTGGATTGTTCTTTAACCGCACCGAATGGTCCACTGACGGCAATCGCCGCCAGCTTCTGGTCGCCGCTGTTCCTGGGAATGTACAGATCGCCGACCAGGGTGATCCCGTATCGGTTCTCGAACGTCACCTTGCGGTGGTCGACTTTATCGCTCCTGGCGAAGGTCTTATCCCAGGTTGTCACCATCGAAACGGGGGCGTCAGGATTTCGTGTTTCTGCATAACTCATTGTTGTCACTCCACTTAATGATGCGCATAGCAGCAGCGCAACGGACAGTTTTTGGGTGAATGTTTGCATAAGAGGTACCGTGTGTTGTTGTCATGCGGTCATTATAGTTAGCAGAAATAGTGCTGATTAGAGGCCAAAAGCTGCTAGGATTAATATCATATTGTTATCAATTGATGAGACATGATGGCGAAGCGGGAAAACTACAATGAGCTGTATCTGTTTATCCAGGTGGTGCGGGAGGGAAGTTTCACGGCAGCCGCGCAACGGCTCGGGCTGGCACAATCCGGCATCAGCCGATCGGTTCGCGAGCTGGAAGAGCGGCTGGGCGTTCAGCTTCTGGTGCGTACCACGCGCAAACTGTCGCTGACCCATGCCGGGGAGCAACTTTACCAGACCGCTGGTTCAGCCTTTGATGCGCTCGATACCGGGCTGACAAGACTGGCGCATTATCGCCAGACGCCGTCCGGCACGGTGCGCATTAATGCCAGCCAGCACGCCATCGAAAAATGCCTGCTGCCAAAGCTTGCTATCTTCAAACAGCGTTATCCGGATATCCGTCTGGAATTGATGAATGAGAGCCGGTTCGTGGATATCATTACCGAGCGATTCGACGCGGGCGTCCGGCTGGGGCCGGAGGTGGGACAAGGAATGATTGCCGTGCGCATCACGCCCGATATGGAGATGGCTGTGGTTGCCGCTCCGGCGCATTTTCGGCGCTATGGTTTCCCGCAGACGCCCGCCGATCTGGATGCTCATCCCTGCATTGCCTACCAGTTTGCCGACGGTAACCACTATCAATGGGAGCTGGTTCAGGACGGGAAGCGAGTTACTCACCGCCCGGAGGGGCAATGGGCCTTTTCCGACAGCTACATGGAGGCCGAAGCGGCCAGGCTGGGACTCGGGCTGGCCTATGTCCCGGTTGAGCTGGTGGCTGACGATCTGGAGCGTGGCACGCTTATACGCGTCTTACAGCGCTACAGCCTGCGGATGGACGGACTGTACCTCTATTATCCACACCGCAACGTGTCCCCGGCGCTGAGAGCGGTGATTGATACGCTGAAAATTTAGGGTGCCTCTACGCTACGGTCTATACAGCCCCTGGGTTTGTGATACGCTACTATTTTATATAGCGCAGCTCAACTAAGGCTATGAAATGACAAAAATAACGCCAGAATATACGGTAGTTGACTTATCACGTTGGGCAAGAAAGGAACACTTTGAAGTATTTCAGGGCTTTGCTCAATCTACATTTAACCAAACGGTTCAGCTGGACATTACCGTGCTGCTAAAGCATATCAAAGAGGTTGGCTGGAAATTTTATCCTGCGATTATTTCCCTAATTTCTGACGTCGTAAACCGGCATCCGGAATTCCGTATGGCCATGAAGGATGATGAGCTTGTAATATGGAATGAGGTTCATCCAAGCTATACCCTTTTCCATAAAGAAACGGAGACGTTTTCATCGTTGTGGAGTCATTACGATGGAAATATTCACCATTTTCAGCGCGTTTATGCAGAAGATGTTGCCCGCTATGGCAATATCCTTGCTTACTGGCCTAAGGAAGAGTCCCAGGAGAATATATTTTTCATATCGGATATTCCGTGGGTCAGTTTTAGCAGTTTTAACGTCAACGTCGCTAACATGCGGAATTTTTTTGCGCCCATGTTCACGTTTGGAAAATACTATGACCAGGATGGAAAAGTCTTGTTGCCTTTCGCCGTTCAGGTCCATCATTCTGTTTGTGATGGCTTTCATGTGGCCAGGATGATCAACGAGTTACAAGAGTTGTGTGATAATTTACCGCACCATTCAGAGGCGCCCAACGTGTGATGCACGTGTTTTTAACATACGCCTGACGAGGGGAAATAATGGAACCGAATTTTACGCCAGAACAGATTGAAATGATTAACCGCATTGTTTTCGAGCAGATCGAGATCATGCATGAGAAAGTGGCAGAAATAATCGCAGATACAGAGACGGTGGCGCATCAGCGCCTGAAGGATAACGGGATCACTACGACAGATTTTTATCCTGCAAATAAAAATTTTCTGATGATGACCCTTGTACAGGATCTGATAGATAAAGTGCACGGGGGCGATAAGGACCAGGCCAAAACAATAATAACCATGGAAGCAAAAAGGCTGAATATCAGCGTAAACGTTGAGGCGGACAAATCAAGATAACAGGACGTAATTTCACGGTTATGGTTGATGAATATAAGGTTCAGCCGACCATAATAAAGCCGCGAGCCGTTTCCGGCCCGCGGCAACAGGACAGGTGATGAGACGTTCTGACGATCAGGCGGCTTTGACGGCCCGGATTTTTTTGCTGCTATCCGCATCTGATGCTGTTTTATCCGTTGCAGCATTGCGCTCGGGAAGCTTGCTGGTACGCAGGATATGCTGCACGGACTCTTTCTGCTCGGCGAGATACAGACCAAGATTCTCCGCCTGCGTTTCATCCATCTGCATTCCGCTTTGCAACAGCCAGTCGGTGAACGCTTCTGCCATATCGAGCAGTTTGTCGTGAGCGTCAGCCTCTTTCTTACTGGCAAATGTCATTTTCTCTTCACCTTTTCTTACGACAACAAATTTTGTTTCAACAGCCATTGTGCACCCCCGTATACTGTAATTATATACAGCATAACAGTTGTGACGTTGTGTTGCAGCAAAAATGTGCGAACCTGGCCTGCACAACGGGTGGACAAGCCAGGCGCTGTTATCGGTACAGCGTTTTTTCGGCAATCGGGATCAGCAAAGTGGACTGCCATTCCGCCAGCGTCAGCTGGGCAAGTTTACCCAGCGCGGTGTAGAACGGATGGGCCGCGTTTTCAACGAATACGCTCAGGAAACGCGTGCTCCATGGCAGCAGATGCCACGCAAGAAGCTGGTCGCGTTCTGTTTCGCGACCGTTCTCGGCAAGCCATGCCGCCAGCATCAGCAACATTCCGAAATGATCTTCAGGCTCATTCTGCTGCATCTCAAAGGCGATATGGTTTTCACGCATCCACTGACGCAACGCGAGGGTCGAATCGCCAAACAGCACGGACTCGCGATCAAGCCAGACCGAGCCCCACGGGGGGGCGGGCAGGGCATACGGGCCAATAAACAGACGCTGCCAGGCGTCTTTCAACGCTTCATCCAATGGGGTCTTAAACATACTGGCGACGGGCAGCAGGTTTTCCTCCGCCAGCGGCCAGTCCTGAACCCAGTCACCTGCGGTCAGGGCACTCACCAGCGGCGCGGTCTGCTCGCTGTCTGGGGCGAAATAAAACAGCGCGCCCAGTACCCGGGCGCTGAACGCGAACGATTCGCGGTGTGAGACTTCATTCATTACAACTTTCCTTACTTGCGCGCGGGTAGCCCCGCGCACCTGTGTTAACCTGCAATTGCTAACCCTGCGGTCATATGCAGACCATAAAATAGCCCACGGCCAATCAGTTCACCCAGCGCCACCAGCACGACACCTGCAAACAGGCCGAGCGTTTTTGGCTCCTGACGACGAATCAGCGGGCAGATCCAGCAGCCTAAACCCGCCGCCAGCAACGCGATGCGCCATACCTGAAGCGAACCATAATCCGGAAGCAGGGCGTTAGCCTGCTGGATGGAACTCTGTATCGTCCCCAGCGTATTGCTTTGCAACACGACGACCGCCACGCAGACGATAAGTGCCAGTACGCTGACAGACGCGGCAAGAGTACCTTTGAATGTCACGTTTGCCACGCGCAGCAGCAGCGCGGCCAGCAGAGGACCAGCAAGGACCATCGTCAGGAAGAAGCTCAGCGTGGTGTAACCCGTATACCAGGTCGGGACAGTCTCAATCTGATAGACCCGGGTCATCGCCCAGACGAAAACGATGCCCAGGAGCTGGCTGACAACCAGCCAGATTTTGCCCAAAGCTGGGGGCATTTTACCGATAACCGACACCAGCCACCAGAAACCGCCCACGGCAAAGAAGATCGAACCCGCCGCGATCTCATTACTCAGCGCTGACGCGCCCACGCGGTTAAGCGAGTTGAAGGCACGCAGCGGGGAGCCTAGATGCAGTACCGAGGCCATAAACCCAATACCCATTACCAGCCAGAGAAAAAACAGGCTGCGCACGATACGCATTCTGGCCTTGTCATCATTTTCCTTAAGCCAGACGAAGCCCGTCACGATTAACGCGCCGGCCACGCACTGCCCGAAAACGGTGAAGATCACCAGCGGCCATTCATGCCATCCACTTCCCATCTCACACCTCCTTCGGGTTTGCCAGGTAGCCGGTGGTGTCACCCGTCGGACGGCTGTTGGCGTTAGGTTTAA